>Ga0181344_1000007_pt1 | contig 136282 bp, 144 predicted proteins | sample Su13VDMLBDD_FD_130098 | JGI IMG/M metagenome (GOLD analysis project Ga0181344, IMG submission 130098) | Freshwater viral communities from Lake Michigan, USA - Su13.VD.MLB.D.D | ecosystem: Environmental > Aquatic > Freshwater > Lake | place: USA: Michigan | collected 2013-07-15
CACGGACGTGACCGGCACCGTCAAGCTGCCCGAGGGCACCGAGATGGTGATGCCGGGCGACAACCTGAAGTTCACGGTGGAGCTGATCGCGCCGATCGCGATGGAGGAAAAGCTGCGCTTCGCCATCCGCGAAGGCGGCCGCACCGTCGGCGCCGGCGTGGTGTCGAAAATCCTGAAGTGATCGGAAAGGGGCGGGCCGGGCTTCCGCTCCGCTCCGCCGCAAGACAAAGAGCCGCCTCCGAAAAGGGGGCGGCTTTTTGAATGGGGAGCTCCGCATGGCTGATCGGGCTTGACGCCTGCCTTCCAAAGGCGCTATAGGCCCGCATCGCCGTCGAATCCGCCGCGTGCCGAGATTCGCCTGCCTTGCGCATGGCCGCCATCCAAAGGCGGCCTGCACTTTTTTTATACGGTCCGATGCTGGCGCCGCGTGGTGCGTTGTCAGCCTCTCGACTGGAACTCCCCGTCAGAGGGATGACTATGCAAAGTCAGAATATCCGCATCCGGCTGAAGGCGTTCGATTACCGCGTGCTGGAAGCCAGCACCCAGGAAATCGTCAACACCGCCAAGCGCACCGGCGCGACCGTTCGCGGCCCGATTCCGCTGCCGAACAAGATCGAGAAGTTCACCGTCCTGCGCGGCCCGCACATCGACAAGAAGTCGCGCGACCAGTGGGAAATCCGCACGCACAAGCGCCTGCTGGACATCGTCGATCCGACGCCGCAGACCGTTGACGCGCTGATGAAGCTCGACCTCGCCGCCGGCGTGGATGTCGAGATCAAGGTGTAAGGAGGCGACCATGCTGCGTACTGGTGTTATCGCCAAGAAACTGGGCATGACCCGGCTGTTCCTGGAAGACGGCCGTCAGGTTCCCGTGACCGTCCTGCAACTGGACAACCTTCAGGTCGTCGATCAGCGCACCGCCGCGCGCGACGGCTATACCGCCGTCCAGCTGGGCGCCGGCGTCGCGAAGGCAAAGCGCACGACCGCCGCGATGCGCGGCCACTTCGCCAAGGCCTCGGTCGCGCCCAAGCGCAAGATCGCGGAATTCCGGGTGGCCGAAGAAAACCTGATCAACGTGGGCGAGGAAATCACGGCCGACCACTATTTCGCGGGTCAGTTCGTGGACATCGCCGGCACCTCGATCGGCAAGGGCTTTGCGGGCGCCATGAAGCGTCACAACTTCGGCGGTCTGCGCGCCTCGCACGGTGTGTCGATCTCTCACCGTTCGCACGGCTCGACCGGCCAGTGCCAGGACCCCGGCAAGGTGTTCAAGGGCAAGAAGATGGCGGGCCATCTGGGTGCCGTTCGCGTCACCACGCAGAACCTGCAAGTCGTGCGCACCGATGCCGATCGTGGCCTGATCATGGTCAAGGGCTCGGTCCCGGGCTCGAAAGGTGGCTGGGTCACGATCAAGGACGCCGTGAAAAAGGCGGCGCCTGAGAACGTGATCTATCCCGCCGCGCTGAAGTCCGCCGCCGAGGAAGCCAAGCGTCTGGCCGAAGCCGCAGCCGCCGAAGCCGCCGCCGCCGAGGAAGCCGCCCGCGAGGCCGCCGCCGCCGAGGCCGCCGCCGCCGAGGAGGCCGCGCTGGCCGAAGCCCAGGCTTCGATCGAGGCCGACAAGGCTTCGGATGGCGATGCCGCGCCCGAAGGAGACAAGTGATGAAACTCGATGTGATCAAGCTGGATACCGGCAAGGCCGGTGAAATCGAGCTGGCGGACGAGATCTTCGGGCTGGAGCCGCGCGGCGACATCCTGCAACGCGTCGTTCGCTGGCAGCGCGCCAAAGCGCAGGCGGGCACCCATTCGGTGCTGGGCAAGTCGGATGTCAGCTATTCGACCAAGAAGATCTATCGCCAGAAGGGCACCGGCGGCGCGCGTCACGGTTCCCGCAAGGCGCCGACCTTCCGTCACGGCGGCACCTACAAGGGTCCGACCCCGCGTTCGCACGCCTTCGACCTGCCGAAGAAGGTGCGCGCCCTGGGCCTGCGCCACGCCCTGTCCGCCAAGGCGACCGCCGGTGAACTGGTGATCGTCGAGGATCTGAACCTGACGGACGCCAAGACCGCCGCCGTCGCCAAGGCCGTCAAGGAAAACGGCTGGAAGCGCGTGCTGGTGATCGACGGGGCCGAGGTCAACGAAGGCTTCGCCCGCGCCGCCCGCAACATCGAGGGCGTGGACATCCTGCCGTCGATCGGCGCCAACGTGTATGACATCCTCAAGCGCGACACGCTGGTGATCACGCGGTCGGGTGTCGAAGCTCTGGAGGCTCGTTTGAAATGAGCGCGAAAGCTGAACATTACGACGTGATCGTCAAGCCGATCATCACCGAGAAAGCCACCATGACGTCCGAAAACAACGGCGTGGTGTTCCAGGTGGCGAAGGACGCCAGCAAGCCGCAGATCAAGCAAGCGGTCGAGGCGCTGTTCGGCGTCAAGGTGAAGGCCATCAACACGACCATCACCAAGGGCAAGCAGAAGCGGTTCCGGGGCATCCTCGGACGCCGCAGCGATGTCAAGAAGGCCTATGTCACCCTGGAAGAGGGTAACACTATCGACGTGTCCACCGGACTCTGATAGTAGGCGCGCATCCGCGGCCTCGGTTCATCCGGGGCCGCTGATCTTTTGGACGACAACGGACCACCCTGGTCCAAAGCAACGGAAGACAGAAAGATGGCATTGAAGTCGTACAAACCGACGACGCCTGGCCAGCGCGGGCTGGTTCTGATCGACCGTTCGGAGCTTTGGAAAGGTCGCCCGGTCAAGGCCCTTACGGAAGGCCTGACCAAGAACGGCGGTCGGAACAACACCGGACGGATCACCATGCGCCGCAAGGGCGGCGGGGCGAAGCGCCTGTATCGCATCGTTGATTTCAAGCGCACCAAGTTCGACATGGCCGCCACGGTCGAGCGGATCGAATACGATCCCAACCGCACCGCCTTTATCGCGCTGATCTCCTATGAGGACGGCGAGCGCGCCTATATCATCGCGCCGCAGCGTCTGGCCGTGGGCGACAAGGTCGTCGCCGGGGCCAAGGTGGACGTGAAGCCGGGCAACGCCATGCCCTTCAGCGGCATGCCCATCGGCACCATCGTCCACAATGTCGAGCTGAAGCCCGGCAAGGGCGGCCAGATCGCCCGTTCGGCGGGCACCTATGCCCAGTTCGTCGGCCGCGACGGCGGCTATGCCCAGATCCGCCTGTCCTCGGGCGAACTGCGCCTGGTGCGGCAGGAATGCATGGCGACCATCGGCGCCGTGTCGAACGCGGACCACTCGAACCAGAACCTCGGGAAAGCCGGCCGCAACCGCCACAAGGGCATCCGCCCGAGCGTCCGCGGTGTCGCCATGAACCCGATCGACCACCCCCATGGCGGTGGCGAGGGCCGGACTTCGGGCGGCCGCACGCCGGTCACCCCCTGGGGCAAGGACACCAAGGGCAAGAAGACCCGCTCGAACAAGGCGACCGACAAGTACATCTTGCGTTCGCGTCACGCGAAGAAGAAGGGCCGCTGATCCATGGCACGTTCTATCTGGAAGGGCCCCTTTGTTGACGCCTATGTGCTTCGCAAGGCGGAAAAGGCCCGCGAGTCGGGGAAATCCGACGTCATCAAGATCTGGTCGCGTCGTTCGACCATCCTGCCGCAATTCGTCGGCCTGACCTTCGGCGTCTACAACGGGCAGAAGCACATTCCCGTTGCCGTCACCGAGGAGATGATCGGTCAGAAATTCGGTGAATATTCGCCCACGCGGACCTATTACGGCCACGCGGCGGACAAGAAAGCCAAGAGGAAGTAATCGTCATGGGTAAGGAACAGAATCCGCGCCGCGTGGCGGAGAACGAGGCGTTCGCGAAGACCAAGATGCTTCGCACCTCGCCGCAGAAGCTGAACCTGGTCGCGCAGTTGATCCGCGGCAAGAAGGTGGACAAGGCCCTGGCCGACCTGACCTTCTCGCACAAGCGGATCGCGGGCGACGTGAAGAAGTGCCTGCAATCGGCGATCGCGAACGCTGAAAACAACCACGGGCTGGATGTCGACAACCTGGTCGTCGCCGAAGCCTGGGTCGGCAAGAACCTGGTGATGAAGCGCGGCCGTCCGCGGGCGCGCGGCCGTTATGGCAAGATCATGAAGCCGTTTTCGGAGATCACCATCAAGGTGCGCCAAGTCGAGGAGCAAGCGTAATGGGTCAGAAGGTCAATCCGATCGGCATGCGCCTCCAGGTCAACCGCACCTGGGACAGCCGCTGGTACGCCGACGACAAGGACTATGGCAATCTGCTGCTTGAAGACCTGAAGATCCGGGACTTCATCAAGACGGAAGCCAAGCAGGCCGGCATCAGCCGCGTGATCATCGAACGTCCGCACAAGAAGTGCCGCGTGACGATCCATGCCGCGCGTCCGGGCGTGATCATCGGCAAGAAGGGCGCCGACATCGAGGTGCTGCGCAACAAGCTGGCGAACCTGACGAAGTCGGAAGTTCACCTGAACATCGTCGAGGTCCGCAAGCCGGAAGTCGATGCCGCGCTGGTCGCGGAATCGATCGCCCAGCAGCTGGAGCGCCGGGTTTCGTTCCGCCGCGCCATGAAGCGGGCGGTGCAGAACGCGATGCGCATGGGCGCCCTGGGCATCCGCGTGAACGTGTCGGGCCGTCTTGGCGGCGCCGAGATCGCGCGGACGGAATGGTATCGCGAAGGCCGTGTGCCCCTGCACACCCTGCGCGCCGACATCGACTATGCGCTGGCCGAAGCCACGACCCCCTACGGGATCATCGGGGTGAAGGTGTGGATCTTCAAGGGCGAGATCATGGAGCACGACCCCCAGGCCCGCGACCGCAAGGCCGCCGAGGCTCAGGAAGGTCCGGCCCCCCGTGGTCCGCGCCGTGACCGCGACGCGCGCTAAGGAGCAAACAAGATGCTGCAACCGAAACGGACCAAGTTCCGCAAACAGCACAAGGGCCGGATTCACGGCGAGGCCAAGGGCGGTTTCGCCCTGAACTTCGGCTCCTACGCGCTGAAGGCCACCGAGCCCGAGCGCGTGACCGCCCGCCAGATCGAAGCGGCACGCCGCGCGATCACCCGCCACATGAAGCGTCAGGGCCGGGTCTGGATCCGGGTGTTCCCGGACGTGCCGGTTTCCTCGAAGCCGACGGAAGTGCGGATGGGCAAGGGCAAGGGTTCGGTCGATTTCTGGGCCGCCCGCGTCCATCCCGGCCGCATCATGTTCGAGATCGACGGCGTGTCCGACGAGATCGCGCGTGAGGCCCTGCGGCTCGGCGCCAACAAGCTGCCGGTGCTGACCCGCATCGTGGCGCGCGAAGACTGGTAAGCGGCGGGGTCGAGCCCGCCCTGCGCATGGCCCCGCCGGGTGACTGGCGGGGTTTTCCTTTTCCCGGCGGGAAAAGGGTTGCACGACGGGGCCGTTGCCTGTATGGGCAGGCCTTCATCATGAAACTCCACCGGGAATCAGGGTGGCCCTGCGATGCAGGGGCTCTCCGGTGATGTTGAAAGGAAAGCGCCATGAAAGCGCAGGATCTGACGTCGAAGACGCCCGATCAGCTGAAGGAACAGCTGATCGCGCTGAAAAAGGAGGCCTTCAACCTCCGCTTCCAGCAGGCCACCGGCCAGCTTGAAAGCACCGCCCGGATGCGTGCCGTTCGCCGCGACGTGGCCCGTGTGAAGACCATTCTGAACCAGAAAGCGGCAGCCGCCGCGGCCTCGAACTAAGGAGCCTGGCCCATGCCCAAACGCATCCTGCAAGGCCGCGTCACCAGCGACAAGAACGAACAAACCGTCACCGTTCTGGTCGAGCGTCGCTTCAAGCACCCGCTTCTGCACAAGACCGTTCGCTCGTCCAAGAAATACCGGGCGCATGACGCGAACAACCAGTTCAAGGTCGGCGATGTCGTTCGCATCATCGAATGCGCGCCGATTTCGAAGACGAAACGCTGGACTGTCCTGACGGACGAAGCGGTTTCCGCGTAAGTCCATCATCACAGATCAGAAATGATCGAAACCCTGGGGCCGCGTGTGGCGGTCCCCAAAGGTCGGGAGAAACCAAATGATCCAGATGCAGACCAATCTGGATGTCGCTGACAACTCCGGCGCGCGCCGGGTTCAGTGCATCAAGGTCCTGGGTGGTTCGCACCGTCGCTATGCGTCGGTGGGCGACATCATTGTCGTGTCCGTCAAGGAAGCCATCCCGCGGGGCCGGGTCAAGAAGGGCGACGTCCGCAAGGCCGTGGTCGTTCGGACCGCCAAGGAAGTGAAGCGCGAGGATGGCACGTCCATCCGCTTTGACCGCAACGCCGCCGTTATCCTGAACAACCAGGGCGAGCCGGTCGGCACCCGGATCTTCGGGCCGGTCGTCCGCGAGCTGCGCGCGAAGAACTTCATGAAGATCATCTCGCTTGCGCCGGAGGTGCTGTGATGGCTGCCAAGCTGAAAAAAGGCGACAAGGTCGTCGTGCTGACCGGCAAGGACAAGGGCAAGCAGGGCGAGATCACCGCCGTGATGCCCAAGGACAACAAGGCCATCGTTGACGGCATCAACATCGCGATCCGTCACCAGCGCCAGACCCAGACCACCCAGGGCGGCCGCACGCCGAAGGCGATGCCGATCGACCTGTCGAACCTGGCGCTGCTGGACAAGAACGGCAAGGCGACCCGCGTCGGTTTCCGCATGGAAGGCGACAAGAAGGTCCGTTTCGCCAAGACCACGGGAGACGTGATCTGATGCTGGACGCAACCAAGTACACGCCGCGCCTGAAGGCGGTCTATCGCGAGTCGATCCGCGCCGCCTTGAAAGAGGAATTCGGCTACAAGAACGACATGCAGATCCCGCGTCTGGACAAGATCGTCCTGAACATGGGCATCGGCGAGGCCGTGAAGGACACCAAGAAGGTCAAGCAGGGCGCCGAGGAATTGTCGCTGATCGCCGGCCAGAAGGCCGTCATCACCAAGGCCAAGACCTCGATCGCGGGCTTCCGCGTCCGCGAGGAAATGCCCCTGGGCGCCAAGGTCACGCTGCGCGGCGACCGGATGTACGAATTCCTGGACCGCCTGATCAACATCGCGCTGCCGCGCGTCCGCGACTTCCGCGGCGTGAAGGGCACCTCCTTCGACGGCCGCGGCAACTATGCCATGGGCCTGAAGGAGCACATCGTGTTCCCGGAAATCAACTTCGACAAGGTCGACGAAGTTCTGGGAATGGACATCATCATCTGCACCACCGCGCCGACCGACGCGGAAGCGAAAGCGCTGTTGAAGCATTTCAACATGCCCTTCAACAGCTGATCGCGGAGGTAAGAGATATGGCAAAGAAATCCATGGTCGAGCGCGAAAAGAAGCGCCAGCAGCTGGTCGCGAAATACGCCGCCAAGCGCGCCTCCCTCAAGGAGGTCATCAACGACCAGTCCCGTCCGATGGAGGAGCGGTTCAAGGCAAGCCTCAAGCTGGCCGAACTGCCGCGCAATTCGTCGGAAACGCGTCTGCACAACCGGTGCCAACTGACCGGCCGTCCGCACGCGTATTACCGCAAACTGAAACTGTCGCGGATCATGCTGCGCGAGCTTGGCTCGAACGGTCAGATCCCCGGTCTCGTCAAGTCCAGCTGGTAAGGGGGCACCATGTCGATGAACGATCCTCTCGGCGATATGCTGACCCGCATCCGCAATGCGCAGATGCGTGGCAAATCGACCGTGCGCACCCCGGCCTCCAAGCTGCGCGCTTGGGTTCTGGACGTGCTGAAAGCCGAAGGCTACATCCGCGGCTATGAAGAAGTGACCACCGATGCCGGCCATTCCGAGCTGGAAATCGGCCTGAAGTATCACGACGGCGCCCCGGTCATCCGGGAACTGTCGCGCGTATCCAAGCCTGGCCGCCGCGTTTACGCCGGCGCCAAGGAAATCCCGCAGGTCCGTCAGGGTTTGGGCGTGTCCATCGTCTCGACCCCCAAGGGCGTCATGTCGGATGCAGCGGCTCGCAATGCCAATGTCGGCGGCGAAGTCCTCTGCACCGTGTTCTAAGGAGGGCAGCAGATGTCTCGGATTGGTAAAAAGCCGGTCGCTCTGCCCAAGGGCGTGACGGCCGAGATCAAGGGTCAGACCATCGAGGTGAAGGGGCCGAAAGGCACCCGCAGCTTCACGGCGACCGATGATGTGGATCTGGTGCTGGACGAAGGCGCCGTGTCGGTCAAGCCGCGCGGCACCTCGAAGCGCGCGCGCCAGCAGTGGGGCATGACCCGCTCGATGGTGGAAAACCTGACGGTCGGCGTGTCTGAAGGCTTCAAGAAAGAGCTGGAAATTCAGGGCGTGGGCTACCGCGCCACCATGCAGGGCAAGACCCTGAAGCTGGCTCTGGGCTATTCGCACGACGTGAACTTCGAAACGCCGGACGGCGTGACGATCACGGCGCCGAAGCAGACCGAAATCGTTGTGGAAGGCATCGACCAGCAGCTTGTTGGTCAGGTGGCCGCGAACATCCGCGAGTGGCGCCGCCCCGAGCCCTACAAGGGCAAGGGCATCCGCTACAAGGGCGAATTCGTCTTCCGCAAGGACGGCAAGAAGAAGTAAGGGGCGCATGAAATGGCACTGAAAAAGCAAGAGCTGTTCCAGAAGCGCCGCCTGCGCGTTCGGAACAAACTGCGGGCGATGTCGAACGGCCGTCCGCGGATGTCCGTCCACCGTTCGTCGAAGAACATCTCGGTCCAGGTCATCGACGACCTGAACGGCGTGACGCTGGCTTCGGCCAGCACGCTGGAGAAGGACTTCGGCCTGGTCGGCAAGAACAACGTCGAGGCCGCCGCCAAGATCGGCGCCGCGATCGCCGAGCGTGCGAAGGCCGCGGGCGTCGAGGAGGTCGTGTTCGACCGCGGCGGCTTCATCTTCCACGGCAAGGTGAAAGCCCTGGCCGACGCCGCCCGCGAGGGTGGCCTGAAGTTCTGATCCTGCGGGCGGCGTTTGCGCCGCCCCGATGATCCGGGGCCTGTCGTCGGATGAGCCACCTGGATTGACACAACCGGCGCCTTGCCGCGCCACCTGAAAAGGAATGCTATATGGCAGAACGTGAGAACCGCCGGGGCCGCCGCGAAGAGCGCGAGGAAACCCCGGAATTCCAGGATCGCCTTGTCGCGATCAACCGTGTGTCGAAGACCGTCAAGGGCGGCAAGCGCTTCGGCTTCGCAGCCCTGGTGGTTGTCGGCGACCAGCGGGGCCGTGTCGGCTTCGGCAAGGGCAAGGCCAAGGAAGTGCCGGAAGCGATCCGCAAGGCAACCGAGCAGGCGAAGCGTTCGCTGGTTCGCGTCCCCCTGCGCGACGGCCGCACCCTGCACCACGACATCGAAGGCCGCCACGGCGCCGGCAAGGTGATCATGCGCACCGCCGTTCCGGGCACCGGGATCATCGCCGGCGGTCCGATGCGCGCCGTGTTCGAGATGCTGGGCGTTCAGGACGTCGTTGCGAAATCGCAGGGATCGCAGAACCCCTACAACATGATCCGCGCGACGCTGGACGGCCTGAAGAAGGAAGCCAGCCCCCGTTCGGTCGCGCAGCGTCGCGGCAAGAAGGTGGCCGACATCCTGCCGCAGGACAACAAGCCGGCTGCCGAGACGCCCGCTGAAACTGCTGTAGCGTAAGGAGACAGGCGCATGGCAACCATCGTCGTCAAGCAGATCGGCAGCCCGATCCGCCGCCCCGCCATCCAGCGCGAGACGCTGAAAGGCCTGGGCCTGAACAAGATGAACCGCACCCGCGAATTGCAGGACACCCCCGCGATCCGCGGCATGGTCGCCAAGATCCCGCATCTGGTGACGATCATCGAGGAAAAGGCCTGATCCGCAGGGATCGCCGACAAGACGCCTCGGAGGAATCCGGGGCGTTTTCGTTTGCCAAAGATGGCAATGCGGACGTTAACCATTTCGTAACTTCTGGACCTTAAGTCTGGACCGGCAAGGCCGACCGGATGGGGAAACAGGGTGGCGCGGATCGTCTGGGCATGTCTGGCGTGGTGTCTTGCCGCCACGATCGCCCATGCCGGTCCCTGGCCGCGTGAAGCGGGGCATTCCTTTGTCGCCCTGACCGGGGAACACGACCGGAACGGCAATTCCTATACGGGTCTTTACGCCGAATACGGCCTGTCGCGCCGCCGCACCCTGGGGCTGGAGATCAGCCATACCGATGTCGGCGAGACGAGCGCGATGCTGTGGTATCAGAAATCGCTGGATCGGGGGGATGGACCGAACCGGCTGTCCTATTCCATGGGCTTCGGGGCCATCCGCCGCAATGGCGAGCTGCTGCCGCTGAGCCAGGCCGCGCTGATGTGGGGCCGCGGGTTTTCCGGCCTGTGGGACGGAGGCTGGCTGACCGCCGAGGCGCGGGTCAAGGTGGCGGGCAAAACCGAGGAGGTGACGGTGCGCGAGGGGTTGAGCCAGGTCGAATACGCCTATCTGACCCCCGACATCGTCGGCAAGCTGGACCTGACGGTCGGCGTTCGCCCTGCGCCGTCCTGGGCCTTGGTCAATCAATTGCGGCTGGAAACGCGCAAAGACGGCGACTTTTCGGCCAAGCTGGCCGGTTCGGTGGTCTACGACCTGACCGGCCCCGCGCGGCTGGAGGCAGGGTTGATCGCCCCGTTGACCGGACCGGGCGAAGCCGCGATCAAGGTTGGCACCTGGCTGGAGTTCTGATCCTATTCGCGGCAGGCATACACCGCGCCGCCGACCGCCACCACCGATACCGCGGCCCCCGCGACGATCGCGGGCGAGGAGGCCATGGCCGCCGCCGCCCCGCCAATGGAGGACAGCGCGCCCGCGATATGGCCCTGCGATCCGCTGAGGATCACCGCGCCGGATCCGTCGGGCAGCGCCCGCGCGCCGTTGACCGCGCCCCTGGCCGCCGCGCCGGTGATGGCGACGGCCGCGTTCCTGGTCTGGTTCACGCGCTGGCAGACCGTCTTGGCGGGCGCCTCGCAGCGGCCATAGGCGTCGCGGCGTCCCAGGTCATAGCCGATGATCGAATCGCTGGCCTTGTCGTGGCGCAGGCAGAAGGGGCCGCGTTGCCGATCAGTCAGGTCCGGCGTCAGGCTGCGCAGCACGACATAGCTGGGGCAGGTGTCGCGGCCCCAAGAGGTGAACAGGATCTCGCGCCGGCTGAAATGGTCGCGCAGGCCCGGTTCGTCGGGGTCATAGGCCAGGGGCGCGTCCTGGCCGTTGATGCGGGCGGTGCAAAGGGTCGGTTCGGCCCGGGCGGCAAGGGGGGCGCAGATCAGGGCGGCAAGGAAAAGGGCGATGCGGGTCATGGTGGATGTCCGGGAGGTGATGCCGCGTCTGATAAGGGGACGGCGGGCGACGGCAACTCACATCCGCTTGTCCGGCCGGGAAAGCGGCACTTGTCCCGGGCGGGCGTTGCGTTTATACGCCCTGCCGGGTGCCGTCGGGCACCGATTCACGAAACACGACATGCCGTGTCCGCCCCGTTTTCGCTTCGGGGGCGCGTCCGGCTTAGGAGAAGCGACATGAAACTGCATGAAATCCGCGACAACGAAGGCGCGAACCGCAAGAAGAAGCGCGTGGCGCGCGGTCCCGGTTCGGGCAAGGGCAAGACCGCCGGCCGCGGCATCAAGGGCCAGTCCTCGCGTTCGGGCGTTGCGCTGAACGGCTATGAAGGCGGCCAGATGCCGCTGTACCGCCGCCTGCCCAAGCGCGGCTTCACGGCGCCGAACGCCAAGTCCTTCGCGGTGATCAACCTGGGCCAGCTCCAGAGCTTTATCGACGCGGGCAAGATCGACGCCAGCGCGGAAGTGACCGAGGATGCGCTGGTCGCCTCGGGCCTGGTGCGCCGCAAGCTGGACGGCGTCCGCCTGCTGGGCAAGGGCGAGCTGACCTCGGCCGTGACGATCCGCGTCACCGGCGCGTCGAAATCGGCGGTCGAGGCGGTCGAGAAGGCGGGCGGCAAGGTGACGCTGCCGGTCGTGGCCGCGGCGGCGGAATAAGCTGTTGATCGGGGCGTCCGCGCCCCATAGATAGCCCACAGGTTTTCCTGGCGCCGCCGGTCCCCGGAAACGGAGACGGCGGCGCTGTCATGACACGGGACGGAAAAACATGGCGTCAGCCGCAGAACAGATGGCCGCGAACCTTTCATGGAGCGCATTCGGCAAGGCCACGGAACTTCGCCAGCGCATCTGGTTCACGATCGGTCTGCTGATCATCTACCGGCTGGGCACCTATATCCCGGTGCCGGGCATCGACGGCGCGGCGCTGCGCAACTTCATGGACCAGGCGCAGGCGGGGATCGGCGGCATCCTGTCGATGTTCACCGGCGGCGCGCTTGGCCGGATGGGCGTCTTCGCGCTTGGCATCATGCCCTATATCTCGGCCTCGATCATCGTGCAGTTGCTGACCTCGATGGTGCCTTCGCTGGAACAGCTGAAAAAGGAAGGCGAGCAGGGGCGCAAGAAGATCAACCAGTACACCCGCTACGGCACCGTGGCGCTGGCGCTGTTCCAGGCCTACGGCCTTGCGAAATCGCTGGAGGCGGGCGGCCTGGCGCATGATCCGGGCCTGTTCTTCCAGGCCTCCGTGGTGATCACGCTGGTGGGCGGCACCATGTTCCTGATGTGGCTGGGCGAGCAGATCACCGCCCGCGGCATCGGCAACGGCATCAGCCTGATCATCTTCGTGGGCATCGTGGCCGAAATCCCGGCGGCGCTGGCGAACTTCTTCGCCCAAGGCCGGTCGGGCGCGATCTCGACCCCGGTGATCCTGGGCGTGATCGTGATGGTCGTGGCCGTGATCGCCTTTGTGGTCTTCATGGAACGGGCGCTGCGCAAGATCCGCATCCAGTATCCCCGGCGCCAGGTCGGCATGAAGATCTATGACGGCCAGTCCTCGCACCTGCCGATCAAGGTCAACCCGGCGGGCGTGATCCCGGCGATCTTCGCATCCTCGCTGCTGCTCCTGCCGGTCACCATCTCGACCTTTTCGGGCAACCAGACGGGACCGGTCATGTCCACGATCCTGGCCTATTTCGGGCCGGGCCAGCCGCTGTATCTGATCTTCTTCGCGGGGATGATCGTCTTTTTCGCCTATTTCTACACCCACAACGTCAGCTTCAAGTCCGACGACGTGGCCGAGAACCTGAAGAACCAGGGCGGTTTCGTGCCCGGCATCCGTCCGGGCAAGCGGACCGAGGAATACCTGGACTACGTGGTCAACCGCGTGCTGGTGATCGGCGCGGCCTATCTGGCGGCGGTCTGCCTGCTGCCCGAGATCCTGCGCAGCCAGTGGTCGGTGCCGTTCTATTTCGGCGGAACCTCGGTCCTGATCGTGGTGTCGGTGACGATGGACACCATCAACCAGGTGCAAAGCCATCTTCTGGCCCATCAATACGAAGGCCTGATTGAGAAATCCCAGTTGCGTGGTAAACGCAAAGAGGGAAGCGCAAAGCCGCGTCGCGCGCCGTCGCGCCGCTAACGGTCCGACGGGCCGACGAGGGGGACAGACCGAAGATGACGATCAATATCATTCTGCTGGGGCCGCCCGGTGCCGGCAAGGGAACGCAGGCCCGCAAGCTGGTCGAGGACCGCGGACTGGTGCAGCTGTCCACCGGCGACATGCTGCGCGCCGCGCGGTCCTCGGGGACCGAGATGGGCAGGCGCGTGGCCGAGGTGATGGACCGGGGCCAGCTTGTCACCGATGAGATCGTCATCGGCCTGATCCGCGAAAAACTGTCCGAAGGCGGCAACGGCTTCATCTTCGACGGCTTTCCGCGCACGCTGGCCCAGGCCGACGCGCTTGGGCAATTGCTGGACGAAACCGGCATGGTGCTGGACGCCGTGATCGAGATGCAGGTGGACGACCAGGCCCTGGTCCGCCGCATCACCGGCCGCTACACCTGCGGCAACTGCGGCGAGGTGTATCACGACGAGACGAAGCCCACGGCCCGGCCCGGGGTTTGCGATGTCTGCGGATCGACCGACCTGCGCCGCCGGGCCGACGACAACGAGGACAGCCTGAAGACCCGGCTGCTGGAATACTACAAGAAAACCTCGCCGCTGATCGGCTATTACTATGCCAAGGGCAAGCTTGCGCCGGTGGACGGGCTGGCCGACATGGACCAGGTGGCGGCCCAGATCGAGCGTGTGCTGCCCGTGTCAAGCGAAATCGCCACGGGCACTTGACGGGGCAGCCGACCGCCTATAAGTCACGGCATCTCGCAAGAGAATCACCCCCGTTCGGCGGGTGGATCATTCATCGGCCCGAAGGCACGGCTTTCGGGCCTTACGTTGTGAAAAAAGGTTCCGGCGCTACGGAACCGCAACCGATAAAGGATAACGCGTGGCTCGTATTGCTGGCGTCAACATTCCGACCGGGAAACGCGTCCCGATCGCCCTGACCTATATCCACGGCATCGGCCCGATGTATGCCGAACAGATCTGCGAAGCCGTCGGCATCGACCGCGCGCGCCGCGTGAACGACCTGTCGGATGCCGAAGTGCTGCAAATCCGCGAATACATCGACGCGAACCTGACCGTCGAAGGCGACCTGCGCCGCGAAACCCAGATGAACATCAAGCGCATGATGGACCTGGGCTCGTATCGCGGTCTGCGCCACCGCCGCGGCCTGCCGGTCCGTGGCCAGCGCACCCATACCAATGCCCGCACCCGCAAAGGTCCGGCGAAGCCCATCGCCGGCAAGAAGAAATAAGGGGTAACGGATATGGCACGCGACAAAACCCGCATGAAGCGCAAGGAACGCAAGAACATCGCCACCGGCGTTGCGCATGTGAACTCCTCCTTCAACAACACCAAGATCCTGATTTCCGACGTGCAAGGCAACGCGATCTCGTGGTCGTCGGCCGGCACCATGGGCTTCAAGGGCTCGCGCAAGTCGACCCCCTATGCCGCGCAGATGGCCGCCGAAGACGCGGGCCGCAAGGCGCAGGAACACGGCGTCCGCACGCTGGAAGTCGAAGTCCAGGGTCCCGGTTCGGGCCGCGAATCGGCGCTGCGCGCGCTGGCCTCGGTCGGCTTCAACATCACCGCGATCCGCGACGTGACGCCGATCGCCCATAACGGCTGCCGCCCTCCGAAGCGCCGCCGCGTCTGATTTCAGATGACACTTGCCCGGACCGCGCGCCCATCGCGCGGTTCGGTCTTTACGTTTTCAACCTCGGGCGTTTCCGGTCAAGGACATGGGGCGGGGACAAGAATGGAGGCAAACGCATGATCCACAAGAATTGGGCCGAGCTGATCAAGCCGACGCAGCTGGTCGTCAAGCCGGGCGCGGATGCCACCCGCACCGCCACCCTGGTCGCCGAGCCGCTGGAGCGCGGCTTCGGCCTGACGCTGGGCAACGCCCTGCGCCGCGTGCTGCTGTCGTCCCTGCAAGGCGGGGCCATCACCTCGGTCCAGATCGACAACGTGCTGCATGAATTCAGCAGCGTCGCCGGCGTCCGCGAGGACGTGACCGACATCGTCCTGAACCTCAAGGGCGTGACGCTGAAGATGGACGTGGAAGGGCCCAAGCGCCTGACCCTGTCCGCCAAGGGCCCGGGCGAGGTCAAGGCCGGCGACATCCAGGAAACCGCCGGGATCACGGTGCTGAACCGCGATCACGTCATCTGCCACCTGGACGACGGCGCCGACCTGAACATGGAACTGACGGTGCAGACCGGCAAGGGCTATGTCGCCGCCGACAAGAACCGCCCCGAGGACGCGCCCATCGGCTTGATTCCGATCGACGCGATCTTCTCGCCCGTCAAGCGCGTCAGCTATGAGGTCACGCCGACCCGCGAAGGACAGGTGCTGGACTACGACAAGCTGACGATGAAGATCGAGACGGACGGATCGCTGACCCCGGAAGACGCCGTGGCCTATGCCGCGCGCATCGTCCAGGACCAGCTGTCGGTGTTCGTCAACTTCGACGAGCCGGAATCGGCCAACCGCCAGGACAACGACGAGGGTCTGGAATTCGATCCGCGCTTGCTGAAAAAGGTGGACGAGCTGGAACTGTCGGTGCGTTCGGCCAACTGCCTGAAGAACGACAACATCGTCTATATCGGCGATCTGATCCAGAAAACCGAAGCCGAAATGCTGCGGACCCCGAACTTCGGCCGCAAGTCGCTGAACGAGATCAAGGAAGTCCTGTCGGGCATGGGCCTGCACCTAGGCATGGATGTCGTGGACTGGCCGCCGGAAAACATCGAGGATCTGGCGAAACGGTTCGACGACCAGTTCTGAGTTTCGGCGGGGGCTCCGGCCCCCGTCCATCGGGCATCCCGCCCCAAGGAGAGCGGCCCGCACGCATGGGCCGCCGGACAAAGCAAAAAGACGTCAAAGGAGATCATCATGCGTCACGCCCGTGGCTATCGCCGCCTCAACCGCACCCACGAACACCGCAAGGCGCTGTTCGCCAACATGGCCGGATCCCTGATCGAGCACGAGCAGATCAAGACGACCCTGCCCAAGGCCAAGGAACTGCGCCCGATCATCGAGAAGCTGATCACGCTGGCCAAGCGCGGCGACCTGCACGCCCGCCGTCAGGCGGCCGCCCAGCTGAAGCAGGACGCGCACGTCGCCAAGCTGTTCGAGGTTCTGGGCGCCCGCTACAAGGACCGCCAGGGCGGCTATGCCCGCGTTCTGAAGGCCGGCTTCCGTTATGGCGACATGGCGCCGATGGCGATCATCGAGCTGGTCGACCGCGACACGTCAGCCAAAGGTGCCGCCGACCGCGCCCGCGTCGAGGCCGAAGCCGCCGAATAAGCGGCGCCAGGCCCCGAATCAAACGCCCCGCGGTTTTCAACCTGCGGGGCGTTTTTCGTGGTGCTGTGACAAATCGCGCATGTTTTGGGGGGGAAGCGCCAGCTTCAGCAAGGCCCAGGCGACATCGCTTTTTTCATCCGCTGTCAAGGGCATCGCCAGCAGTTGCTGGCGAAGGTCGGCTGGCAGCGCGGCAATTCCACTGGGTGGCCGCATCTGTGGGATCTCCCATCCCGTTAATGATATGGCAAGAAATATTCGTCACTACTAGATTGTACGTTGACGGTACTGAACGCAATTTGTCTAAAAAGTCATGTCATCACGCGCAGATATCAATGCAGGCTTGCGGAAACTGGGGAAACTTGCCCCGGCCGGCTACTTTGTCGGTCTGCACATCCGCTTCGCCGCCCCCCTGATGCAGTTCCAGACCTATGCCGAGGAATGGTCGGACTTTTATTCCCAGAACGGCTATGCACTGCGCGACCCGACGATTGCATGGGGTTTCTCGACAACCGGCGCCTGCCGCTGGTCCAACCTGCCGATCCCGGATCCGTTCAGCATTCTCAAGGAAGCAGCGAACCACGGCCTGACCTTCGGCCTGACGGTGTCCTGCGGCCCGATCAATTCACGCACCATCGCCAGCTTCGCGCGCGATGACCGCGAATTCACGGATGACGAGATCGCCGAGATCTCGACCACGGTACGTCGGCTTCACGATTCAACGGAGCCGCCGGCGAGCCTGACAAAGGCTCAGAAAGAGGCCCTTCGTTGTGTCGCGGAGGGCGATCGTCATGCGGCAGCGGCAGCCAAACTTGGCATCACCGAAAGCGCGTTCAAGGCAAGGCTGATTTCGGTCCGCGAAAGACTGAAGGCACGCACCACGGCCGAGGCGCTGCAAAGGGCCAAGGAATACCGTCTGCTCTAGGCCATCGCCCAGGGGAACCGTGATGTGGGGAAGGGTCGCCCTCGCACCCCAGGAGTTATGACCATGCAGACGACCACGCTTTCCTTTTCGAACCTTCACAACCACGGCGAACTGTTCGCCAAGCTGTTCCGCGCCCGCAAGCAGAGCTTCATCATCCAGAAGAACTGGGATCTGCCGGAAGCCGAGGACATGGAATTCGACCAGTACGACACGCCGCAAAGCCGCTGGATCGCCGTTCACGACAAGGGCGAGATCCTGGCGGGCTTCCGCCTGACGCCCACGACCGCGCGCTGCGGGATCTACAGCTACATGATCCGCGATGCGCAAAAGGGCATCCTGGGCGGGTCGATCCCGCAGGATCTGCTGGACGGCGAGGCGCCGGTCGATGAGCAGGTTTGGGAATGCTCGCGCGTGTTCGTCAGCCACGACATTCCGCAGATGTACCGCCGCAAGGTCCACTTCAAGATGGTCGAGGCGATGACCGGATCGGCCCGCGAACTGGGCGCCACCAGGCTGATCGCCCTGACCGGGGCCAGCTGGCCGCGCTGGTATGGCCGCTGCGGCCTTGACGCCGAGGCGATCGGCCGCGTCATGTGGATCGACGACGGCCATTTCCAATGCGTCGCGATCAACCTGGCGCCGAAGATGCACTGACGGCGGGGGCTGTTCGCGGCGATCGGACCGTCCTACATTGATGGCATCATGCCCGACCTGTTCGACGCCAGCCCCTTGTCCGATCCACCGCCAGCCCCGGCGGTGCGACCCTTGGCCGACCGCATCCGCCCCGTGCGCATGGGCGACGTGATCGGCCAGGACAAGGTGCTTGGCCCGGACGGGCCGTTGGGCTCGATGCTGGCGTCCCGCAGCCTGTCGTCCCTGATCCTGTGGGGTCCGCCGGGCGTCGGCAAGACCACCATCGCGCGGCTTCTGGCCGATGAAACCGACCTGGCCTTTGTGCAGATCAGCGCCATCTTTTCGGGCGTCCCCGAACTGCGCAAGGTCTTCGAGACCGCGAAGCTGCGCCGCCGGCAGGGGCGCGGCACGCTGCTGTTCGTGGACGAGATCCACCGCTTCAACAAGGCGCAGCAGGACAGCTTCCTGCCCCATATGGAGGACGGGACGATCCTTCTGGTCGGTGCGACGACCGAGAACCCGTCCTTCGAACTGAACGCCGCGCTGATGTCGCGGGCCCAGGTGATCGTGCTGGAACGCCTGTCCCTGCGCGACCTGGAACTGCTGGCGCAGCGCGCCGAACGCGAGCTGGGCCGCAAGCTGCCGCTGACGGCCGAGGCGCGGGATGCGCTGCTGGACATGGCCGACGGCGACGGCCGCGCCGCCCTCAACCTGATCGAGCAGGTGGCGGCGTGGAGGACGGATGCGCCGCTGGACCAGCCCGCGATGGCGCAACGGCTGATGCGGCGGGCCGCGAAATACGACAAAGGGGGGGACGAGCATTACAACCTGATCTCGGCCCTGCACAAATCGGTGCGCGGGTCCGATCCCGATGCGGCGCTGTACTGGCTGGCCCGGATGCTGGAAGGGGGCGAGGATCCGCGCTATCTCGCCCGCCGCATCACCCGCATGGCGGTCGAGGACATCGGCCTGGCCGATCCGGCGGCGCAGCGGCATTGCCTGGACGCCTGGGCGCTGTATGAACGCCTGGGTTCGCCCGAGGGCGAGCTGGCCCTGGCGCAGGCGGTGATCTATCTTGCGCTCGCCCCGAAATCGAACGCGGGCTATGTGGCCTACAAGGCCGCCCGGGCCGAGGCGCGGCGCACCGGCAGCCTGATGCCGCCCGCCCATATCCTGAACGCCCCCACGCAGATGATGAAGGACCAGGGCTATGGCGCGGGCTATGCCTATGACCACGACGCCGCCGACGGCTTTTCCGGCCAGAACTATTTCCCCGAGGGCATGAAGCGCCCGGTGCTTTACACCCCCGTGGAACGCGGCTTCGAACGGGAGCTGAAGAAGCGGCTGGACTGGTTCGTGTCGCAGCGGCTGAAGCGCGGCGGTTGACTTTGCCCCCCTGCCGCCACAGTTAGCCGCCATGATGAACCCATATCTTCAGGTCGCCATCGGCGGAGCCATCGGATCGGTGGCGCGCCTTGGCCTTTACCGCGCGATGCCCGCCCAGGGCTTTCCGCTGGCGACGTTCGCCGTCAATGTCGCGGGCAGCCTTGCCATGGGTCTGATGGCTGCGCTGCTGGCGCGGCAGGGCGGGGCCTGGGCGCCGCTGCTGCTGACCGGCATTCTTGGCGGCTTCACGACCTTTTCCGCCTTTTCGCTGGACGCGCTGACCTTGTGGGAACGCGGGCAGGGGGCGATGGCCGCGATCTATGTCGGGGGAACGGTGCTGCTGTCGCTTGCGGCGGTGTTTGTCGGCATGGCCGTCGGCCGGGGGATTTTCGCATGAGCGGCGTTCGGATCATCCGCGTGGGCGGGGACGAGGGCGAACAGCGCCTGGACCGCTGGCTGAAGAAGAAGTTTCCCCAGCTTGGCCAGATCGCCATCGAGAAGCTGTGCCGCACAGGGCAGATCCGCGTCGATGGCGGGCGGGTCAAGCCCGCGACCCGCATCGAGGCGGGCCAGGAGGTCCGCATCCCGCCGCTGCCCGATGCCGCCCCGGTTCCCGCGCGGGCCGGCCGCCCGCTGGGACCGCGCGTGTCCGACAGCGACGGGCAGATGATCCAGGCGGCGGTCCTGTGGAAGGACGAACATGTCATCGCGCTGAACAAGCCGCCGGGCCTGCCGTCGCAAGGCGGCAGCGGGCAGGGCGAGCGGCATGTGGACGGGCTGACCACCGCGCTGATGTTCGGCTACAAGGACCGGCCCAAGCTGGTGCATCGGCTGGACAAGGACACCTCGGGCGTGTTGCTGTTGGCGCGCACCGACCGCGTGGCCCGCGCCCTGTCCGAGGCCTTTCGGGCGCGGACCACGCGCAAGATATACTGGGCGGCCGTGGCGGGCGTGCCGCATCCCCGCATGGGCACGATCCGCTTCGGCCTGGTCAAGGGCGGCGGCGGGCGCGGCGACAACGAAAAGATGATCGCCGTCCACCCCCGCGACATCGACGCGACCGAAGGGGCCAAGCGCGCGACCACCGACTATGCCGTGCTGGACGCGCTTGGCACGCGGGCCAGCTGGTGCGCCCTGGTGCCGGTGACGGGCCGGACGCACCAGCTGCGCGCCCATATGGCCGAACTGGGCCATCCCATCGTCGGGGATGGGAAATACGGCGGCTCGGGTCAGGAAAACCTGGGCGACGGCTGGGGGGCGCAGCTGGGCGGGGAAATCAGCCGCAAGCTGCACCTCCATGCCCGCAGCCTGTCCTTCGACCATCCGATCACCAAGAAGCGCGTCACCCTGACCGCCCCCTTGCCGGAGCACATGGCGCGGACCTGGAAGACGCTGGGCTGGCACGAGAACGACGTGCCCGACGATCCCTTCGCGGATGCCGAATGAAGCTGGTCGTCTTTGACGTGGACGGCACGCTGGTGGACAGCCAGCACCATATCCACGGCGCCATGGCGGCCGCCTTCGAGGGCGCCGGGCTGGACCCCCTGCCCAGAGAGACCGTGTTGCAGATCGTCGGGTTGTCGCTGCCGGTTGCGGTGGCGCGGCTTGCCCCGGACCACGACGCCGCCATCCAGGCCCGCATCGTCGAGGGCTATCGCGCGGCCTTCATGCAGGCCCGGATGGTGCAGGCCGCGCCGCTTTATCCCGGCGCGGTGGAGTGCCTGGACAGTCTGGCCGCGCGCGACGACATCCTGCTGGCCCTTGCCACGGGCAAGTCGCGGCGCGGCGTTGCGGCGATGATCGAGGCGCATGGCCTGGGCGGCCGGTTCGTCAGCATGCAGACGGCGGACGATCACCCCTCGAAGCCCCATCCGGGGATGCTGCTGACGGCCCTTGCCGATGGGGGGGTGGACGCCAGCGACGCGGTGATGGTGGGCGACACCAGCTTCGACATGGAGATGGCGCGCGCCGCGGGGATGGCGGGCTTCGGCGTCGCCTGGGGCTATCACGCGCCCGCGGCACTGTGCGCCTCGGGCGCGGCCCTTGTGGCGGCGGATTTCATGGATTTGGGCCAGGCACTGGCAAGGTGGGCATCATGAGCGAATGGAAGGCGCGGCGGTTCTGGAAGGCGTCCCTGGTCCGGCCGGTGGGCGAGGAGTTCGAGGTGGCTTTGGACGACCGGCCCTTGCGCACGCCCGGCAAGCTGCCGCTGCTGCTGCCGACATCGGCCCTGGCGCAGGCCGTCGCGGCGGAATGGGACGCGCAGGCCGACGTGATCGACCCGCGCACCATGCCGCTGACCCGCGCCGCCAATTCGGCGGTGGAAAAGGTCGCTCCTCAGTTTGCCGGGGTGGCGGACATGCTTGCCGAATATGGCGGCACGGATCTGCTGTCCTATCGCGCCGACCAGCCGGCGGAACTGGCCCGCCGCCAGGCCGAAGCCTGGGATCCCCTGGTGGACTGGGCCGCAACCGATCTGCGGGCGCCCCTGCGCATCACCCATGGCGTCATTCCGGTGGACCAGGACGAGCAGTCGCTGGCACGGCTGCGCCGGCACCTTGCGGACCTGGACGTTTTCGGCCTGACGGCTTTGCACGATCTTGTGACCCTGCCCGGATCGCTGATCCTGGGGCTGGCGGTCGTGCGCGGCCGGATCGACGCGGAAACCGCCTTTCGCCTGTCCCGCATCGACGAGGATTTCCAGATCGAACGCTGGGGCCAGGACGACGAGGCGCGGGATGCCGCCGAAAGCCGCAAGGCGGCGATGCTGCTTGCCGAACGGCTTTGGCACCTGTCCCGCCGCGGTTGAAACTGCCCGGCCGCTAGGCTGCGCGCTTGACGCACCGGGAAGGATCGGCACTATGTTGCCTATGGGAAGCCCTGCCGGGGCTTTCGCAAGACAAGCCCGGGCGCCAAGGTCCGGGCGCCGTCCGCGGGATGCCCGCAAGGGCGGCACCAACAAAGGGGTAGACATGAAGACTTCGGTTTTTCTGGGCTCGGCCGCTGCCGTCACGCTGATGGCGGGGGCGGGCATGGCCGACACGCTGGCCGATGTGAAGGCGCGCGGTGAACTGAACTGCGGCGTCAACACGGGTCTCGTCGGCTTTGCGGCGCCGGATGCGAACGGCAACTGGACGGGCTTCGACGTCGATATCTGCAAGGCCGTCGCGGCCGCCGTTCTGGGCGACCCGGCCAAGGTGAAATACGTGCCCACCACCGGCCAGACGCGCTTCACGGCGCTGTCCTCGGGCGAGGTGGACGTCCTGGCCCGCAACTCGACCTGGACCTTCTCGCGCGACACCGACCTCAAGCTGGATTTCATCGGCGTCAACTATTATGACGGCCAGGGCTTCATGGTCCGCAAGGATCTGGGCGTGACCTCGGCCAAGGAACTGGACGGGGCGACCGTCTGCATCCAGACCGGCACCACCACGGAACTGAACCTGGCCGATTACTTCACGGCCAACAACATGGCCTACCAGCCGGTCAACATCGACAGCAATGCCGAGGGCGAGCAGCAATACATGGCGGGCGCCTGCGACGCCTACACCACCGACGCCTCCGGCCTGGCGGCGACCCGCGCGGCCTTCGCGGACCCCGAAAACCACATCATCCTGCCCGAGATCATCTCAAAGGAACCGCTGGGGCCGGCCGTGCGCCACGGCGACAACAACTGGGGCGACATCGTCCGCTGGACGCTTTACGCGCTGATCGCGGCCGAGGAATACGGCGTCACCTCGAAGAACATCGAGGAACTGACCAAATCCTCGCAGAACCCCGAGGTGCAGCGCCTTCTGGGCGTGACCGACGATCTGGGCGCGATGATCGGGCTGGACAAGGACTGGGCCAAGCGCGCCATTTCCGCCAGCGGCAACTATGGCGAGATCTTCGCGGCCAACATCGGCGAGCAGACCCCGATCGGCCTGGCCCGCGGCCTGAACGCCCAGTGGACGCAGGGCGGGCTGATGTACGCGATGCCCTTCCGCTGAGGCATCGCCGCGACGCTTGGGGGCGCGGATGCGCCCCCTTTGCATAACAAGACCGGGTGCCGCAAACGCCGCCAGAGCAAGGCACGACCGGCTGCAGGGGTAGAAGAATGACGGACGTTATGGCGTCGGCGAATCCGCCGTTTCGGCCAAGCATGCTGATCTATGATCGGCGCTATCGGTCGATGACCTTTCAGGTGATCGTGTTCATCCTGGTGATGGCGCTGGCCTGGTGGCTGGTCAACAACACCATCCGCAACCTTGCGGCCCTGGGCAAGGATTTCGACTTCGGCTTCTTGTGGCAGCGCGCGGGATACGACATCCCGCAGACGCCGATCCCCTATACCTCGAACGACACGCATCTGCGCGCAGCCGTCGTGGGCCTGCTGAACACGCTGATCGTGTCGATCCTGGGCTGCATCGCGGCAACGGTGGTGGGCATCGTCGCGGGCGTGGCGCGGCTGTCGAAGAACTGGCTGATCGCCCGGCTGATGACCGTTTATGTCGAGGCCTTCCGCAACGTTCCCCTGCTTTTGTGGATCCTGATCGTTTTTGCGATCTTCACCGAGGTCATGCCGCCGCCGAACGCCTTCCGGGGCGACAATCCCACGGCCAGCATGATCCTGTTCGACAACGTGGCGCTGACGAACCGCTACACCGCCATTCCCACCCTGGGGATGACCAACGACCCGGACAGCCTGGATCTGGGCGCGCGCATCACGATCAACTGGGCCACGCTGGCCTTCGTGGCGGTTCTGGTCGCAGGCTGGATCGTCCGGCGGATGATCGGTGCCTGGGCGCAGCGGATCCAGGACCAGACCGGCAGCCGCCCCACCACCTGGTGGATGAGCCTGGGGGTGATGACGGTGCCGTCCCTGCTGCTGATCTGGTATTTCGGCCTGCACCTGATCCCGCCGGAACTGCGCGGCTTCAACTTCACCGGCGGCATCAACGTCCAGAACGGGCTGGTCGCGCTGTGGCTGGCGCTGACGCTGTATACCGGGGCCTTTATTGCGGAAATCGTGCGCGCGGGGATCCTGGCCATCAGCCGCGGGCAGTCCGAGGCGGCCTTTGCCCTGGGCCTGCGCCCGGGCCGCACCATGAACCTGGTGATCCTGCCGCAGGCGCTGCGGGTGATCATCCCGCCGCTGATCTCGCAATACCTGAACCTGACCAAGAACAGCTCTCTGGCGATCGCCGTGGGCTACATGGACATCAAGGGCACGCTGGGCGGCACCACGCTGAACCAGACGGGGCGGGAACTGGAATCCATCGTGCTGATGATGGGGGTCTATCTGGTGCTCAGCCTGATCATTTCGGCGGGCATGAACCTGTTCAATTCCCGCGTCAAGCTGAAGGAGCGGTGAGATGAGCGACACCCACGCCCAGACCGTTCCCTTTGTGCGCGACACCATGCTGCCGCCCGCCGATCCCCCCGTGCGCGAGGCCGGGGCCGTGCGCTGGCTGCGGGAAAACCTGTTCTCGGGGCCGCTGAACACGGTTCTGACGATCCTGGGAATAATGATCGTCTGGTTTCTGGTCAGCCATTTCTGGGACTGGTTCGCCCATTCGGTCTGGAACGCGGACAGCCTGGCCGACTGCCGCCGGATCATCGCGGAAACCTGGGGCGAAGGCGCGCGCGGCGCCTGCTGGGCGGTGATCCGGGAACGCTGGAACCAATACGTTTACGGCTTCTATCCGGCGGAACTCTACTGGCGCCCGACCATGGCCTTCGGCCTGCTGTTCGTGGCTCTGGCGCCGGTGTTGTTCTCGGAAGCGCCGGGGATCCGGCGCGTGGTCCTGGTTCTGACCACCGTGCTGACGCTGGCGCTGATGGTGGCGCTTGGCGCCCCCGCCGCCTGGCTGGTCTTTGCCGCCGTCGTGCTGGTCGGCGCGATCCTGGTGTCCGAGCGCCATCCGGCCTGGCTGCTGGTGTTTTCGGTCCTTTACCCGCTGATGGGCGTCTGGTTCCTGTGGGGCGGCTCGGCCTGGGGGCCGATCATGGTTCTGGCCGGGCCGGTGCTGGGCTGGATCGCCTGGCGCCTGCTTGTTCCCGTTTCCGGCATGGTGGCGGTTGTCGCGGCCCTGGTTGTGCCGCTGGTCTGGTGGATCGTCCTGGCCGGAGAGGCCGCGCGGGACGCGGAAAGCATCGTCTCGCTGTCGATCCCGGCGGTGGATTCCGACCGCTTCGGGGGCTTTCTGCTGTCGATCACCATCGGCGTGTCGGGCATCGCCATGTCGCTTCCCCTGGGGATCGTGCTGGCCCTGGCGCGGCGGTCGGACATGTTCCTGGTCAAGACGCTGGCGGTGATCTTCATCGAGTTCATCCGGGGCGTGCCGCTGATCGCGCTGCTGTTCGTGGCGTCCCTGCTGCTGAACTATTTCCTGCCGCCGGGCACCACCTTCGACATCATCCTGCGCGTGATCATCATGGTCACGCTGTTTTCCGCCGCCTACATGGCCGAGGTGATCCGGGGCGGTCTGGCCGCCCTGCCGCGCGGGCAATACGAGGCGGCGGATGCCCTGGGCCTGGACTACTGGAAGGCGCAGCGGCTGATCGTGCTGCCGCAGGCCTTGAAGATCTCGATCCCCGGCATCGTGTCCACCTTTATCGGCATGTTCAAGGACACCACGCTTGTGACCTTTGTGGGCCTTTACGATCCGCTGAAATCCATGTCCGACGCGGTACGGGCCTCCACAAGCTGGAAGGGCATCTACTGGGAGCCCTACATCTTCGTCGGCTTCATCTTCTTTCTGATCTGCTTCGGCATGTCGCGATATTCGATGTATCTCGAACGCCGCCTGGCACGCGATCACAGGTAAGGACCACCGCGCATGAGCGACAACCCCACCCGCCCCATCAACCGCAGCCAGATGCGGGTCAGCGACGAGGTCGCGATCGACATCCGCAACATGAACAAGTGGTACGGCACCTTTCACGTCCTGCGCGACATCGACCTGACCGTCCACCGGGGCGAGCGGATCGTGATCGCCGGGCCTTCGGGTTCGGGCAAGTCCACGCTGATCCGCTGCATCAACCGGCTTGAGGAGCATCAGTCCGGCCACATCGTCGTGGACGGGATCGAACTGACCAACGACATCAAGAACATCGACAAGGTTCGCTCCGAAGTCGGTATGGTGTTCCAGCACTTCAACCTGTTCCCGCATCTGACGGTGCTGGAAAACTGCACGCTGGCTCCGATCTGGGTGCGCAAGGTGCCGAAAAAGCAGGCCGAGGCGACGGCCATGAAATACCTGGAAAAGGTCAAGATCCCCGACCAGGCGCACAAGTACCCGGGCCAGTTGTCGGGTGGCCAGCAGCAGCGCGTGGCGATTGCCCGGTCGCTGTGCATGCAGCCCAAGATCATGCTGTTCGACGAACCCACCTCGGCGCTGGACCCCGAGATGATCAAGGAGGTTCTGGACACGATGATCGAGCTGGCCGAGGAAGGCATGACCATGATCTGCGTCACGCACGAGATGGGCTTTGCCCAGGCCGTGGCCAACCGCGTGATCTTCATGGACCAGGGCCAGATCGTCGAGCAGAACGAGCCCCAAGAATTCTTCAACAACCCCCGGTCGGAACGGACCAAGCTGTTCCTGAGCCAGATCCTGGGACACTAGGCAACAAGGCCGGGGGTTTCACACCCCCGGTCCCCCGTGGGATATTTGCGCGAAGATGAAGGCCTAGTGCCGCCCGTCGAGGCGGACGAAATCCATCACGCTGCCCTGGCCGGGCTCGATCTGCGACCAGGTGTCCACTTGGAAGTCGACCACCAGGGTGGCGCCGGTCGGGTAGCGGCGGAAGTCGGGGTCGTGCGGCAGGCGCGCGGGCAGCAGCGCCGCCAATTCGGAAATGCCGGGGTTGTGGCCCAGCATCATCACCGTCGGATAGGTGGCGGTTTTCAGGATCGTCAGCATCTTTTCGGGGCTTGCCTGATAAAGGCCCGGCTCGATCCTGATCACGGGGCGCACCTCCAGCGGCGCACCCGCGACCATGGCCCAGGTTTCCTGCGTGCGCGCCGCCGAGGAGCACAGGACCTCCTCGGGCTCGTAGCCGCGCGAGGCCATCCAGTCGCCAAGCGCCCGGGCCGAGCGGCGGCCGCGGTCGTTCAGCGGACGGTCGTGATCGGCCAGTGCCGGATCATCCCAGGCCGACTTGGCATGGCGCGTCAGGATCAGCCGTCGGTGTCCAAGCGGTGTCATGTGCAGGCAGCCCCCGTTGCAAGCCGATGTGAACGCAGCCTGCCATTCCCCCGCGCCTTCGGCAAGGCGATGCGTGGCATTACAGCGACGCGTCGCCCTGGCGCAGTCCGCGCGGCCGGGTGGAGGGCGGGGTGGACCGGATCAGGCTGCCCGCGCCGTGTTCGGTGAACAGTTCCAGAAGGCTGGCATTGGGAACGCGCCCGTCCAGGATCACCACCGCGCGCACCCCGTCTTGCAGCGCCTTGAGAGCGGTTTCCGTCTTGGGGATCATGCCGCCCGCGATGGTGCCGTCCGCGATCATCTCGCGCACCTGATCGGGGTGGAGCTGGGTCAGAACCTCGCCGTTCTTGTTCTTGACGCCGGCCACGTCGGTCAACAGCAGCAGCCGGTCGGCGCGCAGGGCGCCCGCGATGGCGCCGGCGGCGGTGTCGCCGTTGACGTTGAAGGTCTCGTTGTCGTTCATGCCGGTGGCGACGGGGGCGATGACCGGGATCATGCCCGCCTTGTAAAGGTCGCGGATGATCTGGACGTTCATCTCGACCGGGCGGCCGACAAAGCCCAGTTCGGGATCGTCCGCCTCGCAGACCATCAGGTCGTCGTCCTTGCCGCTGATGCCCACGGCGCGTCCGCCCGCGTCGTTGATGGCCTGGACGATGCGCTTGTTGACCAGGCCGGACAGCACCATCTCGACCACTTCCACGGTTTCCTTGGTGGTGACGCGCTTGCCGCGCACGAAGGTGCTTTCGATGCCCAGCCTGGCCAGCAGGTCGTTGATCATCGGGCCGCCGCCGTGGCACACGACCGGGTTCATGCCGACCTGCTTCATCAGCACCATGTCGCGGGCGAATTCCGCCATGGCCTCGTCGTCGCCCATGGCGTTGCCGCCGAACTTCACGACGACCACCGCGCCGGAATAGCGTTGCAGATAGGGAAGGGCTTCGGAAAGGGTGCGAGCGGTGGCGGTCCAGTCCCGGTTCATGTTCTGCTTTCTCATCCTTGGCCCCTTGTCGACGCGGGGGACCCTAGGGCGCATCGGCGGATCAGTCCAGACGCGTTTAGTCCAGCCCGGCGATGATCGCGCGCAAGGTCGCGATGCCCTGGCCCTTGTCCGAGGAGGTGACGACGATCTGCGGAAAGGCGGCAGGATGTTTCTGCAATTCCGCCTCGACCTGGGCGATCACGGGCTGGATGGCGTTCGGCCCCAGCTTGTCGGCCTTGGTCAGCACCGCCTGGAAGGGAACGGCGGACTTGTCCAGAAGGGTCATGATCTCGTGGTCCACCGGCTTCACGCCGTGGCGCGAATCGATCAGGCAGAAGGCGCGGCGCAGGGTCGGGCGGCCCGCCAGATAGGATTTCAGCAAGGCCTGCCATTTGGCGACAACCGCGACCGGGGCCTTGGCAAAGCCGTAGCCGGGCAGGTCCACCAGATAGCTGCGCTCGCCCAGGGTGAAATAGTTGATTTCCTGCGTGCGGCCCGGCGTGTTGGACGCCCGCGCGATGCCCTTGCGGCCGGTCAGCGCATTGATCAGGCTGGACTTTCCGACATTGCTACGGCCCGCGAAGCAGACCTCGGGGCGGTCGGCGGGGGGCAGGCCGTCCATGGCGACGACCCCTTTCAGGAATTCGACGGGACCGGCGAACAGCAGGCGCGCGGCCTCGGCGGCGTCGGCGTCCGGTTCGGGGGCGACGGGAAAGGCGACCTTCATGCCGTCACCTCGTCGCCCAGGGCGATCCCGCCGCCGGTGACGACCTCGGCGAAGATGCCGAAATCGGTATGGCCGTAAAGGCGGTCCAGCGTCGCCAGCATGTCGATGTCCCGTTCTCCGGTGTCGGTGTTGGCGCTGGTTGCGTCGCAGCGGCCCACATGACCGGTGACGCGCAGCTCCACGTCGCCGATGCGGATGATCTGGCCGATCAGCTCGCGTTCGGCCCAAGGGGTCCAGCCGTCCACCCACAGGTTCCCCCGCCAGCGGTGGATGCCCAGGGACCGGCCCGCGCGGGCTTCCAGATCGGCCAGGCTCGCCAGCGACAGGAGAGAGATCCAGGGCCATTTCTGGTCGGTCCAGATCGCGGCGCCCCGCACCAGCCGCGTGGGCGCCGGGGCATCCGCAGGCCAAAGCGGGCGCAGCCAGTCGACCAGCCGGTCGCCCTGGGTCTCGGGGTCGATCACCAGGTCGGCCCGGGTCGGCTGACGCAGCACCAGACGCCCATCCGACCAGCCGCCGCTGATCGCCTGGATCCGCGGCGACTGGACGCCGCGCACGAAGCAGGACTTGGGCAGCCAGCGGTCGGGTTCGCCGCCCGTCTGGCTGGCCTGGGCGTTCCGCTCGCCCGCCTCGGTCAGCACCGCCCATTCGCGGTCGCCCGGCAGGCGGCGGGCAGGGGCCAGCGTCACGCGGTCCAGCCCCTCGCCGCCGACCGACTTGATCGGATGGCGGCGGATATGGGCCAGGGTTGCCGTCACTTGCTGTCCTTGCGTGGCCGCGAGGGCAGCGAGGACTTGATGTTGCCGAACAGGTCGGGCCGATGGCCGTGCATCGACATGATCGTGTATTGCTGGACGCAGGTGATCAGGTTGTTCGTGATCCAGTAGAGCACCAGGCCCGAGGCGAATCCGCCCAGCATGAACATGAAGATCCACGGCATCCAGGCAAAGATCATCTTCTGCGCCGGATCGGCCGGGGCCGGATTCAGGCGCTGCTGGATCCACATGCTGATGCCCAGCACGATCGCCAGCGCGGGCAGCGACAGCGAATGCAGCAGCGTGCCTTGCGCGGGCGGCGCGAAGGGCAGCAGCCCGAACAGGTTCAGAAGCGAGGACGGATCGGGCGCGGCAAGGTCGCGGATCCAGCCGACCCAGGGGGCGTGGCGCAATTCGATGGTGACGAAGATCACCTTGTAGAGCGCGAAGAAGATCGGGATTTGCAGCAGCACGGGCAGGCAGCCCGCGGCGGGGTTCACCTTTTCGCGCTTGTAAAGCTCCATCATCTCTTTCTGGAACTTCATGCGGTCGTCGCCGGTGCGCTCCTTCAGCGCCTCCATCTGCGGCTGCAACTCCTTCATCTTGGCCATCGAGATGTAGGATTTGCGCGCCAGCGGGAAGACCAGGGTCTTGAGGATGAAAGTCAGCGCGATGATCGACCAGCCCATGTTGCCGATCATGCCGTTCAGCCAGTGCAGCAGGCGGAAGATGGGCTTGGTCAGGAAATAGAACCAGCCCCAGTCGATCGAATCGACGAACCGCTGGATGCCGGGGTTTTCCTGATAGGCGTTGATGGTTTCCCAGACCTTCGCGCCCGCGAACAGGTAGCTGTCGGCATTGACCTGGGTGCCCGGCTGGACGGTCTGCATCGGATAGCGGGCTTCTGTCTGGAAGATGCCCGCGCCTTCGGCATACTTCACGACCGAGGTGAAGGCCTGGCCCGGCGCCGGGGCCAGGGTCGTCATCCAGTACTTGTCGGTGAAGCCGATCCAGCCGTTGCTGGCGACCTCGGTCACTTCGGCCCGGCCCTCGCGGGCAACGGGATCCAGTTCGGCGATGTTGTCGTATTTCAGCTCCAGCAGCTTGCCGTCGTTCATGCCGACCGCGCCTTCGTGCAGCACAAAGAAGTTCTGCGTATCGGGGCGGCCGTGGCGGGCGATGATGCCGTAGGGCGCGGCGGTGAAGGCCGCGTCGCCGTTGTTCTGCAAGGCATGGCTGACGGTGAACAGATAGTTCTCATCGACCGAGAAGGTCCGGCGGAAGATCTGGCCCGCGCCGTTGTTCCAGGCCAGCGTGACGGGCTGGCCGGGGGCCAGGACATCGCCCGATTCCACCGTCCACACCGTCGAGGGGTTGGGCACCAGGGCCGGATCGACGCCGGGTCCGGGGGTCCAGCCATAGACGGCATAATAGGGCTTTGCCTCGCCCGTCTGGATGGCGTCGGTTGCGGTGGCGGACGAAGGCGACAGCAGGCGGACGTTGGGCGAGCCCTCGTCCAGCGTTTCGCGGTATCTGGTCAGCAGCAGGTCGTCGATGCGTCCGCCGGCCAGAGAGATCGACCCCGACAGCGAGGGCGTCCGGATCTGGACGCGGCCCGCCTGGGGCGCGGCGGCGTCGGCGGGCGCGGCGGCCAGGTCGGCGGGCAGGGTGCTGCTTTCGGGGTTCGCCAGCGGCACGTCCTGGGTCCGGGTTTCGACCGCGACCGGCTGATCGGTCGCAGGGGCGGGCGGCTCGGGCGCGAAGACCGTGTACCAAACCAGGATCACCAGGAACGACAGCACCGTCGCCAGGATCAGATTGCGGTTGTTGTCTTCCATGCCGTCACCAAGCCTTTGCGCGCGTCAGTCGCGCCGCTTCAACAGAAGGGGCGCTTAAAGGTCAAGCGGATTTGGCCGGGGGCCAGCCTCCGCGCGGGTTCGCAGGCGCCTATCGAAGGCGCGGGATGTCGTCCACGGGTGCCGCGGCGTTCTCTGGGAACAGCGCGGCAAAGTCGAACAGCGTCGGATCCAGCAGATGCGAGGGGCGCGCGTTCATCAGCGCGCGGAACATCACCTGGCGGCGGCCCGGCGTGCGCGCCTCCCATTCGTCCAGCAGGCGTTTCACCTGGACGCGCTGCAAGCCTTCCTGACTGCCGCACAGGCCGCAGGGGATGATCGGATAATCCATCGCGCGGGAAAACCGCTCGCAATCGGCCTCGGCCACATAGGCCAGCGGGCGCAGGACAAGAAGGTCGCCGTCCTCGTTCAGCAGCTTGGGCGGCATGGTCGCCAGCCTGCCGCCGTGGAACAGGTTCATGAAGAAGGTTTCCAGGATGTCGTCGCGGTGATGGCCCAGAACGACGGCGGAACAGCCTTCCTCGCGCGCGATGCGGTACAGGTTCCCCCGGCGCAGGCGCGAACACAGCGAACACATCGTGCCGCCCGGCGCGATCTTGTCGGTGACGATGGAATAGGTGTCCTGGTATTCGATCCGGTGCGCCACGCCGCGTTCCGTCAGGAACCGGGGCAGCACGGTGGCCGGAAAGTTCGGCTGGCCCTGGTCCAGGTTGCAGGCCAGCAGGTCCACCGGCAGCAGCCCGCGCCATTTCAGCTCGTGCAGAACGGCCAGAAGGGTATAGCTGTCCTTGCCGCCCGACAGGCAGACCAGCCAGCGATCGCCGGGCCGGATCATGCCGTAATTCTCGATGGCGGCGCGGGTTTCGCGGACCAGCCGTTTGCGCAGCTTGCGGAACTCGGTCGAGGAGGGCGCGCCCGCGAACAGCGGGTGGATCTCGGCCGACTCGTCAGTGTCGTCCAGCATGGGACTGCCTTTCGTGGTCAGGATCGGAACCCGGCACCGGATCATAGCCCGCGCCGCCCCAGGGATGACAGCGCCCGATGCGGCGCGCGGCCAGCCAGGCGCCGCGCAGGGCGCCGTGGCGGGACAGCGCCTCCAGCGCATAGGCCGAGCAGGTCGGCTGGAAGCGGCAGCCATGGCCCACCCAGGGCGAGGCCACCAGCCGATAAGCCCGTACCGGCATCGCCAGCAGATGGGCCAGCGGGCTCATGGATGGATCTTCCGCAGCGCGTGGGCCAGATCGCGGCAAAGATCGGCGAAGTCGCGGCTGACCGTCGCGTCGGGGCGCCCGACCAGCACGTAATCCCAGCCTGGCCGTGCGCCTTGCGGCAGATGCAGCCGGGCGACCTCTCGCAACCGCCGCTTGGCGCGGTTGCGCGCCACCGCGTTGCCGATCTTCTTGGAACAGGTGAAACCCACGCGGAACGGGCCGTTGTCGCCCCTGTCGCGGGCTTGCAGCAGGAAACCGGGTGTGCCCTGCCGCAGCGCGCGCGAGGCGGCCAGGAAATCGGCGCGCTTGGCGATCACCGGCGGCATGGACATGCGAAATGCCGCCGTGCCGTCATCCTGTGGTCGCGCGGGGGCAACGGGATGGGGCAGGGGCGGCATGGCGAAAGCCTTTGGACCGGCGGGGCTGGCCCGCCGCAAAGGAATCAGGCCGACAGGCGCTTGCGGCCCTTGGCGCGGCGGCGGTTCAGCACCAGCTGGCCGCCTTTGGTCGCCATGCGGGCGCGAAAGCCGTGACGGCGCGCACGAACGAGGTTCGAAGGTTGAAAGGTGCGCTTCATGGTCAGTCTCCGGGATCGTGTCTGCGGGTGGCGGCGTGGCAGCGGCGGAACGGCAAATTCCGCCCTGCGCGCGAACGCGCCGGTTGTTCGAAGCCCGCTGGATAGATCACGCGGCCCCTGCCGTCAACCGCATAAGGCATGGCCCGTGACACATTGTCCTTTTCCTTGCGGGCAGGAACCGGCTCATGATCACATTCGTTTGATGTGCAAACCGGGGCCGCCGGGCCGAAACACGCGTATTCGACGCGACGACAATCAAGAATCCATGCGACTGAATACGATCACTGGCCGATTCGCCGCGCTGACGATCATCTTCGTGATGTTGGCCGAATTGTTCATCCTGCTGCCGGCATTGGCCAGCTTTCGGCTGGACTACCTCGAGTCGCGGCTGGAACGGGCGCAGATCGCCAGCCTTGCCTTGCTTGCGACCGACGAATCGCTGGCCAGCGACCTGGAATCGGAACTGTTGCAGAATGCCGGGGTGTTCAACGTCGTTTTGCGCCGCGACGACATCCGCCAGCTTGTCCTGTCCTCGCCCATTCCCGGCCCCGTCGCCCAGACCTACGACCTGCGCGAGGACGGCGTGGTCAAAAGCATCGACGACGCGCTGGGCACGCTGTTCAACCGCCGGAACGAGGTGATCCGCGTTATCGGCGCCCCCGTCAACCGGGCGGGCCAGCTGATCGAGATCACCATGGAAACCGCGCCCCTGCGCGCGGCGATGATCGAATTCGGCTTCCGCCTGCTGTTGTTGTCGGCGGCCTTCTCGATCCTGACGGCGATCCTGCTGAACCTGGCCGTGCAGCGGCTGGTGCTGGTGCCGATCCGGCGCGTGATCAGCCACATGGTGTCCTATGCCGAGGCCCCCGAGGATCCGCGCCACATCATCACCCCCGATGCCCGGCTGACGGAATTGCGCGCGGCCGAAACCGCGATGGAATCGATGCAGAAGACCGTCACCTCGTCGCTGAAGCAGCGCGAACGGATGGCGCAGCTGGGCGAGGCGGTGGCCAAGATCAGCCACGACCTGCGCAACATCCTGACCACCGCGCAAATCTTCGCCGACCGGCTGGAGGACAGCGGCGACCCCAAGGTCCGGCGGGCGGCGCCAAAGCTCGTCAACTCGATCAGCCGGGCCGTGAACCTGTGCGAAACCACCCTGGCCTTCGGCAAGGCCGAGGAGCCCGCCCCCACGCTGTCGCGCTTTCCCCTGGCGCAGCTTGCCGCCGAGGTGATCGAGGCCGAATCCCTGGCCAGCCCCGCAGCCCAGGTCGATTTCCTGATGGACATCCCGCCCACGCTGAGCATCCGCGCGGACCGGGACCAGCTTTACAGGGTGCTGGCGAACCTGACGCGCAACGCCCGGCAGGCCATCGAGGGCACCGGCCAGCCCGGCACGGTCGAGATCGGCGCGGGCGAAACGGACAACGATTGGTGGATCCGGGTGGGCGATACCGGCCCCGGCCTGCCGGAAAAGGCGCGGGAATACCTGTTCAAGCCCTTTTCAGGCAGCGTTCGCAAGGGCGGCACCGGCCTGGGGCTGACCATCGCGGCCGATCTGGTCCGCGGCCATGGCGGGCGGCTGGATCTGGTGCGCAGCGATGCCGATGGCAGCGAATTCATGATCCATATCCCGCGCGACATGGCGATCTTGCCGGTGCGGCAGGCGGTGGGGTCGCGATAAAAACGGGACGGGAGGCGTTTTTTGCGAAACCCCTCTTGCATCCCCCGGAGCGGGGGGATAGATGACCGCCCTACGACGGACCCGTAGCTCAGCTGGATAGAGCACCAGACTACGAATCTGGGGGTCGGGCGTTCGAATCGCTCCGGGTCCGCCATTTGAAACAAGGGCTTAGGCATCGCTGCCTTGGCCCTTTTTTCTTGCGTGCCGTTACCGGGCAGGTTTCGAATGTGTTCCCCGCCTGGGAAATGGGCTTGCACGGCCCCGCGTGCTGCGGTTGTGGCGCGGGAAAGCAATTCCGTCGGCCGGTTTGCAGCCCCGCGCCGCAAGCAGGACCGGGCACGGCGGACGGCGGGACGGGATGGTGTGCCGTGGGACCGGCCGGCGGTGACGGAGGCGGGCAGACGCCCGCGCCCCGATCCGTCAGGCCTGCGCCCGGTTGGCGCTGCCGCAATCCTCAAGGTGCCGGTTCCGGCATGATTGCCTCAGCCCGCAATCTGGGAAGTGGCAGACAGTTGACGACCCGTCTTCGCAAGGATTAGAACAAAACAGAAACATCTGTCTTGCTGATGATATGTATGTCTGTTCATGCCTTGCGGCCTCTGGCGCCTATAAGGCGGGTGCCGGACCTGCGTGCTGCAACCCTGGCCGAGATCATTTGCGCCTCGCCGCTGGACGGGGCGGGTTCGGGATTTCTTTTGGCGGCACTGCCCGAGGGGCCGGTGCTGTGGGCACAGGACCGGCTGACCAGGCGCGAGGCAGGGGCGCCATTCCTGCCTGGCATCGGACGGGCGCTGTTGCGCGCCGATCTGTCCCGCGCCGCCGATGTCTTGACGGCGATGGAGGATGCGCTGTCCAGCCCCGCCTTTGCGGCAGTGGTGGGCGAGATATGGGGCGATCCGGCGGCGCTGGATTTCACCGCCACGCGACGGCTGGCCATGCGGGCCGAGGCGGCCGGGCGCCCGTGCTGGCTGCTGCGGCGGGCCGCGTCTGTCCAGGCGTCGGCGGCGCGGATGCGGTGGCGGGTAGCGGCTTGCCCTTCGGACCCGCTGGCGGACGATCCCGCCGCGCCGGGCGATCCGTGCTGGCGGGTCGAGTTGTTCAAGTCGCGCTTGTCGCCGCCGGGCGAATGGCTGGTGCGCCATGAGCGGGATCAGCAAGGAAAGGCGGATCGCCTGCATTTTTCTGCCATCGCTGCCTGTCGAACTCTGGCGGAACCATCGGCTGCGAAGGGGAAAGGAAGCGCCGGATGAAACGCCGGTCGTGCTGTGGGCAGACGGCGCGCATGGTCCGGTTGTGCATGATCTCAACCACGCCGCCCGGAGGGCGGGGATACGGCGGGGCGCGCGCGTCGTGGACATGCGCACCATGTGCCCGGCGCTTCAGGCAGTCCAAGCCGAACCTGAAAATGATGCGGCCGCGCTGTCGCGGCTGATGTTCTGGGCGCGGCGCTGGGGGCCGTTTTCCGCGATGGACGGCGATAACGGGCTGGTTATCGACACCACCGGCGCCGCGCATCTGTTCGGCGGTGAAGACGCGCTGTTGTCCGACATGCAGGCGCGCCTTGCCCGCGCCGGGCTGACGGCAAGGGCGGCGCTGGCGCCGACCTGGGGCGCGGCCTGGGGGCTGGCGCGATACGGAACCGGCCGGCATGTGTGCCGCGATCTTGCCGATCTGTATCCGTTGCCGGTTGCGGCATTGCGGCTGTCGGGAGATACGCTGCTGCTGCTGCGCCGGTTGGGGCTGCGGCGGATCGGCGATCTGGCGGCGATCCCGCGCCTGCCGCTGATGCGCCGCTTTGGCCGCGCGCCTGCCTGGGACAATCCGCTGACCCGGCTGGATCAGGCGATGGGCCGTCTGGCGGAACCGCTTGCCTCGCCCGATCCACCCCCGGATTTCGTGGCCGAGGCGCGGCTGGCCGAGCCGGTGTTCGACCCAACCGACTGGCTGCCGGGGCTGATCGACGATCTGACCGCCAGCCTGGCCCGGCAGGATCGCGGCTGCCGACGGCTGTGCCTTTCGGTGTTCCGCGTCGATGGCGAACGCCGCGACATCCGCGTGGCGACCGCCGCCCCCAGCCGAGAGGCCGCGCATCTGTTGCGCCTTTTCGCCGGGCGGCTTGACGGTCTGGACCCCGGATATGGCTTCGACCTGATCCGCCTCGAGGCCGAGGCCACCGAACCCTTGCCCACGGCGCAGGTGGGCCTGGACGGGCAACCCGATGCGGCGCTGCACCTGTCGCGGCTGGTCGATCGTCTTGTGGCCCGGTTCGGGACCGATGCGATCTTTCGTCCGGCGCCGCTGGAAAGCCACGTTCCCGAACGGGCCGAGGCGCGGGCGCAGCCCCTGCCGGCCGATCCGCCGCCCCCGGCCCGTCCGGACCGCCCCATCCGCCTGTTCGACCCGCCCGAGGAGGTGCGCGTCCTTTACGCGGTTCCCGACGGCCCGCCCGCGCTGTTCATCTGGCGCCGCCAGCAGATCGCCGTCGCCCGCCATGCCGGGCCGGAACGTCTCGCGCCCGAATGGTGGCGGGACAGCCCCGGCACGCGGCTGCGCGACTATTTCCGCATCGAGGACGCCACCGGCCGCCGCTTGTGGCTGTATCGCGAAGGGTTGGCGGGCGACGGGCGGGGCGGGCTGCCCCGCTGGTTCATCCACGGGATGTTCGCCTGATGCCGCAGAACGACCATCAAGCCCCGCGCCGGACGCTGAGCGGCGATTTCGCCCCGAACCCGCGCGCCGATTTCGTTGAACTGGGCGTGACCTCGGCCTTTTCGTTCCTGCGCGGGGCATCCGATGCGACCGAACTGGTCCAGACGGCGCACGGGCTGGGCTATGACGCCATCGGCATCGCCGACCTGAACAGCCTTGCCGGGGCGGTGCGCCTGCATGTCGAGGCGGAAAGGGCCATGCTGCGCCCGATCGTCGGCGCGCGGATCGTGCTGACCTGCGGCACGGGCTTTCTGGCCTATCCCCGCGACCGCGCCGCTTATGGCCGGCTGTCCGCCCTGATTTCCAAGGGCCGGATGCGCGACCCCGAAGGGCGGTGGCAGAAAAAGGGCGTTTGCGACCTGACGCTGGACGATCTGGCCGCCCATGCCGAAGGACTGGCGCTGATCTGGCTGCCGGGCGACGACCTGTCGGTGTTGCCCGGCCTTGCCGCGCGCCTGCCGGGGCTGGGCCATGTCGCGGCCTCGTATCTGCATCGCGGCGACGACGTGGCGCGGATCAACCGGCTGGATCGGGCGGCGCGGGATTGCGGGCTGACGATCCTGGCCACCAACGACGTGCATTATCACGCCCCCGACCGCCGTCCGTTGCAGGACGTGATGACCTGCATCCGCCACGGCACCACCATCGACCGCGCCGGTTTCCTGCTGCACGCCAACGCGGAACGCCACCTGAAATCCCCTGCCCAGATGGCGCGGCTGTTTTCCCGCTGGCCCCATGCCATCCGCGCCGCCCGCGATCTGGCGGACCGGCTGGCCTTTTCGCTGCGGGAACTGTCCTATGAATACCCGCGCGAAACCGCCCCACCGGGGCGCCAGCCGCAGGAATACTTGGCCGAACTGACCTGGGCGGGGGCCGCCGCGCACTATCCGGGCGGTGTGCCGGACAAGGTGCGCGCCGCGCTGGAACACGAACTGGCCCTGATCGGCAAGAAGAAGATCGCCCCGTATTTCCTGACCATCCATGAAATCGTGAACTTTGCCCGGTCGCGCGGCATCCTGTGCCAGGGGCGCGGATCGGCGGCCAATTCGGCGGTCTGCTTTGTCCTGGGCATCACTCCGGTCGATCCCGCGCAGTTCGACCTGCTGTTCGAACGCTTCATCAGCGAGGATCGCGACGAGCCGCCCGACATCGACGTGGATTTCGAACACGAACGCCGCGAGGAGGTGATCCAGCACATCTATCAGAGATACGGCCGCGACCGTGCCGGGCTTTGCGCCACCGTGATCCATTACCGCCCCCGTTCCGCCATCCGCGAGGTGGGCCGCGCCATGGGCCTGTCCGAGGACATCACCGGCGCCTTGGCCCGGACCGTGTGGGGGGCATGGGGCACCAGCATGGGCGAGGGCGAGGCGTCCGAGGCGGGCCTGGACCTGTCCGACCTGCGCCTGCGCCGCACCCTGACGCTGGCCCAGCAGATGATCGGAATGCCCCGCCACCTGTCCCAGCACGTCGGCGGCTTCATCCTGACCGAGGGGAAACTGACCGAGACGGTGCCCATCGGCAACGGCGCCATGCCCGACCGCAGCTTCATCGAATGGGACAAGGACGACATCGACGCGCTGGGCATCCTCAAGGTCGATGTGCTGGCCCTGGGAATGCTGACCTGCATCCGCAAGTGCTTCGACCTGATCGCCGCGCATCACGGCCGGCGGCTGACGCTGGCGGACCTCGTCCCCGACGCGCCCGACGCCGCCCCCGTGTTCGACATGCTGTGCCGGGGCGACAGCATCGGCGTGTTCCAGGTCGAAAGCCGGGCGCAGATGAACATGCTGCCGCGCCTGAAGCCGCGCCGGTTCTACGACCTGGTGATCGAGGTCGCCATCGTCCGTCCTGGCCCGATCCAGGGGGACATGGTCCACCCCTATCTGCGCCGCCGGAACGGACAGGAAGAAGAGGATTATCCCCGTCCCGGCCCGCCGCATCCGCCGAACGAACTGAAGGACATCCTGGGACGCACCCTGGGCGTGCCGATCTTTCAGGAACAGGCCATGAAGATCGCCATGGTCGCGGCCGAGTTCGATTCGCAGAAAGCCAACGAATTGCGCAAGGCAATGGCGACCTTCCGGTCGCGCGGCACCATCGAGGCGCTTCAGAACGACATGATCGAAGGAATGACCCGGCGCGGCTATGATCCGGTTTTCGCGCGCCGCTGTTTCGACCAGATCAAGGGGTTCGGCGAATACGGCTTTCCCGAAAGCCATGCGGCGGCATTCGCGCATCTGGTCTATGTCTCGGCCTGGCTGAAGCATTACCATCCCGCGGCCTTTGCCGCCGCATTGCTGAACAGCCAGCCGATGGGGTTCTATGCCCCCGCGCAGATCGTCCGCGATGCCCGCGACCACGGGGTTCCGCTTCGGGCGGTCGATGTGAATTATTCGGAATGGGACAATACGCTGGAACCGGCCGCCGGCGGCCCGGCCCTGCGGCTGGGGCTGCGCCAGATCGAAGGGCTGGCAAAGACCATGGCGGCCCGGCTGACGGCGGCAAGGGATGCGCCCTTTTCAGGTCTTGCCGATCTGCAAGGGCGGGCGCGGCTGGACACGGCGTCGATACGACGGCTGGCCGCTGCGGATGCGTTCCGATCCGCCGGACTGGACCGGCGCGCGGCCCTGTGGGATGCCAAGGCCCTGCGCGACGCGCCCGACCTGCCGCTGTTCGCGCAGACCGGGGACGAGGGGGCGGAAACCGCCGTTGCCCTTCCGGCGATGCCGGTCTGCGAACAGGTGGTGGCGGATTACCAGACCCTGCGGCTGTCCTTGAAGGCGCATCCTGTGCGGTTCCTGCGGCGGTCGATGGCCGCGCAGGGCTATACCCCCGCCGCCGATCTGGAGCAGAAACGCCAAGGCCAGGCCGTGCGGCTGGCGGGGCTGGTTCTGATCCGCCAACGGCCCGGCAGCGCCAAGGGCGTGTGCTTCATCACCCTGGAGGACGAGACCGGAACCGCGAACCTGGTGATCTGGCCCCAAGCGTTCGAGGCGTTCCGCAAGGTCATCATGACGGCGCGGGTGATCGACGTTCAAGGCAGGGTGCAGCGCGGCGACGGGGTGATCCATGTCGTCGCCGTCAGCCTGACCGACCGCAGCGACGTGTTGCGGCGCCTGTCTGGCGAACCGCCGACCCCGCCCCTGTCCCGCGCCGACGAGGCGAACCGCTCTCTTCCTGCCAGCCGCCAATCGCATCCGCGCAATGCCGAGGTGATCCCGAAATCGCGGGATTTCCATTGACGCTCGGATTGGTCGGGGCTTCGGCTTCCTGGAAGAAACACGGCCTGTTCCGCATTTGCCAGGCCGCATCTCAGCCCGGCACCGCCCGCAGGATCGGGCGCGGCACGGCGGGACAGGTCAACGGAAGCGGTCCGGCAGCGATGTAAGAAAACGGGGCGCCGGCAGCACGGCCATGCGATCAGAAGATGCCGATCAGATACAGGATGATGATCACGATGACCGGCACGCCCAGCCACCAGGCAACAAGACCCTTCATGGAAACCTCCTGATAATCCATGCTTCTCAAGCCAACGTCAGGTGTTCGCTTGGGTTCCGCCGCTCGGCATGGCCTTCATGCGGCGGCCGGGGTGGGCTATAGCGCCTGTCATGATCTATCGCGCCGCTGCCGCCATTCTGGAACGGGGACTGCGCCTGCGCGCCGGAAGGGGCGGGCAGGATGCGCTGCGCGAGCGGCTGGCGCTGGACCGGATCGGTCCCGCCGACATCTGGATCCATGGCGCATCCGTGGGCGAGCTGACCTCGGCCCGGCCGGTGATCGCGGCCCTGGCGCAGACGCATCGGGTGCTGGTCACGGCCAACAGCCTGACGGGGCGGGACATGGCGGCGGGGTGGGGCCTGCCCGCGCGGCTGGCGCCCTTGGACGTGCCGGGCGCCCTGGCGCGGTTCCTGGACCAGGTGCGGCCCCGCCTTCAGGTCACGGTCGAGGGCGAGTTCTGGCCGTTGCGGTCGCAGGCGCTTGCCGGTCGCGCCGTTCCTCAGGCGGTGATCGGGGCGCGGATGTCGGAACGCTCGGCCTGGCGCTGGAAGCGGCTGCCGCGCCTGATCGCGCCGGTCCTGGGCCGTCTGGCCGCCCTGTCGGCGCAGGATGCGGGCAGCGAATCGCGGCTGCGCGCCCTGGGCCTGCCGGACGGCGCGGTTCTTCCACGGCTGGATCTGAAGCTGCTGACCCCCGCCGGGATCACGCCGCCGCCGCCGGGGGCCGAACGCGACCGGACGCTGCTGGCCGCGTCCACGCATGAAGGCGAGGAAGTCGCGATCCTGGACGCCTGGATGCGCGCGCGCGGCCAGCATCCCGGCCTGCGGCTGATCCTGGCCATCCGCCATCCGCAGCGCGGGAACGAGGTGGCAAGCCTTCTGGCCGGGCTCGGGATCGCCTTTCAGCGCCGTTCGGCCGGGGGCGCGGGCGGCGCGGTGCTGCTGGCCGATACGCTGGGGGAAATGGACCGCTGGTACGCGGCGGCGGGGATCTGTTTTGTGGGCGGTTCCCTGACGGACCGCGGCGGCCATACCCCGTGGGAGCCCGCGGCCCATGCAAGCGCCATCCTGCACGGTCCCCATGTCGGCAATTTCACCGACGCCTATGCGGCGCTGGACGCGGCAGGGGGCGCGCGTCAGGTCGATGCCGGGTCGCTGGCGGATCAGCTGGCGCGGCTGGCGGGCGACGCTTCGGCTGCCCGGCGGATGGGGCAGGCGGCCCGCGCGGTGCTGGACGACCGCGCGGGCGATCCGGCCATCCTGATCAAACGCCTGCGGGAACTTGCAGGGACGCATGGCTGACCCGATATAAGGCAGGGAAAGGAAAAGGGTTCGCGTTCGATGATCCGCTATGCTTTGCGCTGCGACCAGGGCCATGATTTCGACGGCTGGTTCCGTTCGTCCGAGGCGTTCGACACGACGCGGGCGGCCGGTCACGTCGCCTGCACGCAATGCGGTTCCGCGAAGGTCGAGAAATCGCTGATGGCCCCGGCTGTTGCGGCGGCCCGGCAGGCGGAACCGGCCGTGAACCCGGCCGAGGCCGCGTTGCAGGCCCTGCGCCGGCAAGTCGAGGCAAACAGCGATTACGTCGGCCTGAAGTTCGCGGACGAGGCCCGCGCCATGCACGAAGGCCGCGCCCCCACCCGCGCCATTCACGGCGAGGCCAAGCTGGAGGAAGCCCGCAAGCTGATCGAGGAGGGCGTGCCCGTGGCCCCCTTGCCCTTTATCCCCCGCCAGAAGACGAATTAGGGCGGTCCGCATCCGCGAAACGACCGCGCCGGTCGGCGGCAATGGCACGGGCGCGCCGGCCTGCCGGGACCGTTGAATTCCAAGACTTTTGGCCGCTTGCGCGGCGGGCGGGAAACGCCGGTGCGTTTTCCCGATCCGCCCGGGACGGGGATGTCCTGTGCCGCGTGACGCCGACCTGTCCGGCGAGGTCCGACGATTTCTGCATCGGCATCCCCCGCCATTCCCTTTCCGCCCTTGCGGTTTCGCCCCCCCGCCCATAAAAGCCGCGGCCAGCAGAAACCCTTGGCTGGAGGCCCGCGATGCCGCTTCTGGTGATGAAATTCGGCGGCACCTCGGTTGCAGACCTTGACCGCATCAAGAATGCCGCCCTGAAGGTGCAGCGCGAGGTCGAGCGCGGCTATGACGTGATCGTCATCGTCAGCGCCATGTCCGGCAAGACGAACGAACTGGTGGGATGGGTCGAACAAACCTCGCCCTTGTTCGATGCGCGCGAATACGACGCGGTGGTGAGTTCCGGCGAGAACGTGACCGCCGGTCTGATGGCCCTGACCTTGCAGGGAATGGGCGTGCCCGCGCGCAGCTGGCAGGGCTGGCAGGTGCCGATCAACACCACCGCGCAGCATTCGGCGGCGCGCTTTGTGGACATCCCGCGCGCCAACATCGACCAGAAGTTCGCCGAAGGCTTCAAGGTGGCCGTTGTGGCGGGCTTCCAGGGGCTTGGCCCCGACGGGCGGATCACCACGCTGGGCCGGGGCGGGTCGGACACCACCGCCGTGGCCTTTGCCGCGGCCTTCGGGGCCGAACGCTGCGACATCTATACCGACGTGGACGGCGTCTACACGACCGACCCGCGCATCACCTCGAAGGCCCGCAAGCTGGACAAGATCGCCTTCGAGGAGATGCTGGAACTGGCCTCGCTGGGCGCCAAGGTCCTGCAAACCCGGTCGGTCGAGCTTGCGATGCGCTACAAGGTGCGGCTGCGCGTGTTATCCTCGTTCGAGGACACGGACGAGAATTCGGGCACCCTGATCTGTGCCGAGGAGGAAATCATGGAATCGAAAGTCGTCAATGGCGTCGCCTCCTCGCGCGACGAGGCCAAGATCACCCTGGTCACGGTCGAGGACCGCCCCGGCATTTCCGCCGCCATCTTCGCCCCCCTGGCCGAGGCGGGCGTGAACGTGGACATGATCGTCCAGAACATTTCCGAAAAGGACTACGAGGATCACCCCGGGTCGGTGACGGACATGACCTTCTCGGTCCCGATCAACCAGGTCGAACGCGCCAAGCGCGCGATGGAGGACGCCAAGGCCGCGGGCACCATCGCCTATGACGAGCTGGTGGTGGACACCGAGGTCGCCAAGGTGTCGGTGGTGGGCATCGGAATGCGCAGCCATGCGGGCGTCGCGGCCAAGATGTTCAAGGCGCTTGCCGATGAAAACGTCAACATCAAGGTCATCGCCACCAGCGAGATCAAGATTTCGGTGCTGATCGACCGCAAGTATATGGAATTGGCCGTGCAGGCGCTGCATGATGCCTTTGGCCTGGAAGCGGCCTGACATTCTCTGACGGCCCGCCCCTTTGCGGCGGCGGCGGGTTCTCGCAAAGCAAGGCAGGCCGGCGATGCAAGACCGCAAGGACAGCGACTCTCGCAAGTTGCTGCAACGGTTGAAGGAGATTCTGGCTGCCCCCGGCGGCGGCCAGGACCGGCTTGACCAGATCACCCATCACATCGCCGATTCGATGGGAACGGATGTCTGCTCGATCTACCTGTTCCGCGATCCCAACACGCTGGAACTGTGCGCGACCGAAGGCCTGCGCCCCGAATCCGTCCACCGCACCCGGCTCCGCCTGGGCGAGGGGCTGGTGGGCCGCGTGGCCCGCACGGGCCGGCATGTCAACACCGCCGACGCGCCGTCCGAACCCGGCTTCCGCTTCATGCCGGAAACGGGCGAGGAGGTGTTTCCCTCGTTTCTGGGCGTGCCGATCCAGCGGGTCGGCGAACGGCTGGGCGTGCTGGTGGTCCAGTGCCGCGAGGCCCGGCTGTTTTCCGAGGACGAGATCTACGGCCTGGAGGTCGTGGCCATGGTGCTGGCCGAGATGACCGAACTGGGCGCCTTTCAGGGCACCCAGGCCGACAGCCTGCCGCCCGCGCACCGTTTTCCCCTGATGATCCGCGGATCCACCGGGCAGGAAGGTGCCGCCGAAGGCCGCGTCTGGCTGCACGAGGCCCGGGTGGTCGTCACCAACCCCGTGGGCGACGATCCCGACCGCGAACTCGCGCGCCTGCACGAAGGCGTGGCGATGCTGCGCAGCACCGTGGACAAGATGGTCGCCGCCGCCGACATGGGGGGCGAGGGCGAACACCAGGCCGTGCTGGAAACCTATCGCATGTTCGCCCATTCGCGCAGCTGGCTGAAGCGGATGGAGGAGGACATCCGCCTGGGCCTGTCGGCCGAGGCCGCGGTGGAAAAGGAACAGTCCGCCGCCCGCGCCCGGCTGGAGATGGCCGCCGATCCTTATCTGCGCGACCGCCTGCACGACCTGGACGACCTGTCGAACCGGCTGCTGCGCATCCTGACCGGGCAGGGCGCCGACACCGGGGCCGAGATGCCCGACAATCCGATCCTGGTCGCCCGCAACATCGGCCCGGCGGAACTGCTGGAATACGGCCGCCGGTTGCGCGGCGTGGTGCTGGAGGACGGATCGGTCGGCAGCCACGCCGCCATCGTGGCCCGCGCGCTGGCGATCCCGCTGGTCATCCACGCCGCCCGCATCACGACCGAGGCGCTGAACGGCGACACGATCCTGATCGACGGCGACCAGGGCATCGTCCATCTGCGCCCCGAGGAAAGCGTCTACAAGGCGTTCCTGGACAAGATCGCCATGCAGGCCGAGGCCCAGAACCGCTATGCCAGCCTGCGCGCCCTGCCCGCGACGGGCACCTGCGGCACCACGATCCAGCTTTACATGAACGCGGGGCTGATGGCCGACCTGCCGTCGCTGGCCGGGTCGGGGGCCGAGGGCGTGGGCCTGTTCCGCACCGAATTGCAGTTCCTGATCCGCAACCACGTCCCCCGCCGGGGCGAACTGGCCGAGCTTTACCGCCGCGTGATGGACAACGCGCAGGGCAAGCCGGTGATGTTCCGCACGCTGGACATCGGATCGGACAAGGTTCTGCCCTACATGAAGCCGCAGGACGAGCCGAACCCCGCGATGGGCTGGCGCGCGATTCGGGTGGGGCTGGACAAGCGCGGCGTCCTGCGGATGCAGTTGCAGGCGCTGATCCGTGCCTCGGTCGGGCGGCCGCTGCACGTGATGTTTCCGTTCATCGCCGACATTACCGAATACGAGGCCGCCTATCGCATCCTGATGCAGGAACTGTCGCGCGAACAGCGCCTTGGCCATCCGATGCCCACCGACATCCGCGTGGGCGCCATGCTGGAAACGCCGTCGCTGGCCTTCGCGCCCAGGAAGTTCTTCGAGATGTGCGACTTCATCTCGATCGGCGGCAACGACCTGAAGCAGTTCTTCTTCGCCGCCGACCGGGAAAACGAACGGGTGCGGCGGCGCTACGACACGCTGAACTCGTCCTTCCTGTTGCTGTTGCGCCAGATCATCGAGCGCTGCGAGGACGCGCGCGTGCCGCTGTCCTTTTGCGGCGAGGATGCGGGCCGCCCCGTCGAGGCGCTGGCCTTCGCGGCCTTGGGGATCCGGCGGCTGTCGATGCGCCCGGCCTCCATCGGACCGGTCAAGCACCTGATCCGGCGCGTGTCGATCACCGACCTGCGCCAGGTCATCGACGAGGGGCTGGACCGCGGCCTGCCCAACCTGCGCCAGCCCGTCACGGAATGGCTGGCCAGCCAATAGGCGGAAAGGCGCGAAAACGGGCGGCGGACCCCCCGCTGCCCCCCGCTGCCCCTTGTAAACCTGCAACCTTCCCAAGAAGGCGGGGGTTCGGCTTGCGCCTTGCTGCGGCATGGCATCCCCCTTATAGTGAAACGGTTTTTGGCAACCATCACCCGATATGAAACGCCGTCAATTTCTCAACGCAGCCACCGCCCTGGCCGCCGGAGGCTCGTTTGCCGCCGTGCCCGCGCAGGCGCAGACCGCAACGGATCAGGCGGCGCCTGCCGACGCCGCGGGCGACACGCCCCCTGCGCCCGCGCCGACCGTCTTCGGATTCGAGGAGGTGGCGGCGCTTGCGGCGGAACGGGCGACGCGCGTTTATGAACAGCCGGTGGCCGATCTGGTGGGCAGCTTCGCCAACCTGACCTATGACCAGTACCGGGCGATCCGCTTCCGCCGCGACCGCGATCCCTTTGCGGGCAATCCCCGCTTCGGCATGGATCTGCTGCCCCCGGGCTCGATCTTCTACGAGCCGGTGAACATCAGCGTGGTCCGCGACGGCGTGCCGCACCGGCTGGACTTCGATCCTTCGATGCTGGATTTCGATCCCTCGCAATTTCCCGACGGGGCGGATCTGCAAAACAAGGGCGAGATGGGCTGGTCCGGCTTCCGCATGCGGACGATCCTGAACCGCCCCGGCGTGCTGGACGAATTCCTGGTCTTCCAGGGTGCCACCTATTTCCGCGCCGTGGCGCGGGGCACGATCTACGGCCTGTCCGCGCGCGGGCTGGCCATCAAGACCGGCAGCCCGGATGGCGAGGAATTCCCGCTGTTCACCGATTTCTGGATCCAGGAACCGTCTGACGGGTCGGAATGGGTCCGCATCTATGCGGTGCTGGACAGCAAGTCGGTCGCGGGCGCCTATCAGTTCGACATCAATCCCGGCGCGGTGTCGATGGTGCGGGTGCGCGTCGCGCTGTTTCCCCGCGTCGATCTGCAAAACACCGGGCTTGCGCCCTTGACCTCGATGTTCTGGTTCAGCCCGGCCAGCCGGCGCGAGGTGGACGACTACCGCCCCGCCGTCCATGACAGCGACGGCGTGCAGATGCACACGGGGGCGGGGCAGGCGCTGTGGCGCACGCTTGGCGCGCACAAGACGCTGCAAATCTCGTCCTTCGTGGACAACAACCCGCGCGGCTTCGGACTGATCCAGCGCAAGCGCGCCTTCGAGGACTATCAGGATTCCGAGGCGCTGTATCACCTGCGCCCTTCGGCCTGGATCCAGCCCGAGGAGAACTGGGGCGAGGGCGAGGTGCGCCTGGTCGAGATCCCCGTCGAGAACGAGTTCAACGACAATATCGTCACCTGCTGGGTGCCCAAGGATCCGCTGGTCAGGGATCGGCGCCACGAATACCGCTACCGGCTCGGTTTCGCGCCGCTGCCCGCCAACGACCTGCCGTTGGCCAGGGTGGTGCAGGTGCGGTCCGGCCGGTCGGTCAATTCGCAGGTGGCGCGCAGCGTCATCGTCGATTTCGACCTGTCGCTGTTCGCCGATGCCCTGCCCGAATCCAAGGTCACGACCTCGGCCGGAAACATCGCCCATGCCTATCTCAAGCCGCTGCCCAACCAGGGCGTGCTGCGCCTGGCTTTCGAGTTCGAGCCGGGCGACGCCACCCTGGCCGAACTCCAGGCCGTGCTGACCAGCCCCGAGGGTGTCGTGCAAAGCGAAACCTGGCTGGCCCGCTGGACCGCATGACGCTGATGGACCGGCCCCTTGCCCCCGCAGCCACGCGTCCCGCCACCCCGCCCGAAGCGCCGCTGGCCATGCCCGTGCAGGATTTCGGCGCGCCCCCCCGCCAGGCCTTTCCGCGCCTGCGCAACGGCTGGCGGGTCTGGGCGGCCCGGCTGGTGGCCTTCGGCGGCGCGGCAGTCATCGCCGTTGTGGGCTTTCTGCAAATGTTGCAGTCCTTCGGCGACGATCCGACGCCGATGCAATGGGCGCTGCTGGTTCTGTTCGTGCCGACCTTCGCCTGGGTGGGCTTTTCCTTTTGCGGCGTTCTGGCGGGCCTGTTCGCGTCCGACCTGACCACGCCCGACGGCCCGAACGACGCCCGCGTGGCCGTGGTCATGCCGATCTATCACGAGGACGCGGCCAAGAGCATCGGCCTGCTGACCGCGCTCGCGCGCGAGTTGGACCGAGAGGGCATGGCCGAGCGGGCCGAGATCTTCGTGCTGTCCGACAGCCGCGACCCGGTCATCGCCGTGAACGAGACGCTGGTGATCGACGCGGCGCGCAAGATGTCGCCCCTGCCGATCTGGTACCGCCGCCGCGTCACCAACGAAGATCGCAAGACCGGCAACATCAGCGACTTCATCCGCCGCTGGGGCGGACGCTACGACCAGATGGTGGTGCTGGACGCCGACAGCATCATGACGGGGGCCACGATCCGCGCCTTGTCCGCGCGCATGAACGCCGATCCCCGTCTGGCGCTGATCCAGACCATGCCGATCCTGGTGGGGGGCGAGACGATCTTTGCCCGTTTGACGCAGTTCGCGGGCCGCGTTTATGGCCCGATGATCGCGCGGGGCGTGTCCGCCTGGTCGGGCAACACCGGCAACTTCTGGGGCCACAACGCCATCATCCGCCTGCCGGCCTTCGCGTCCGCCTGCGGGCTGCCGCGGCTGCCCGGCAGCCCGCCCTTCGGCGGCACCATCCTGTCCCACGATTTCGTGGAGGCCGCGGCGCTTTGCCGGGCGGGCTGGAAGGTGCGGCTGGACCACGACCTGCGCGGCAGCTTCGAAGGCTGCCCGCCCACGCTTCTGGACATGGCCGTGCGCGAACGCCGCTGGGCGCAGGGCAACTTGCAGCATTCCCGCCTGTTCGGGATGCGCGGCGCGCGCGCCGTCACGCTGGCCCACTTCACCATCGGCATTCTGGGATTCCTGATGAGCCCGCTGTGGCTGGCGCTGATCCTGGTCGGTCTGGTCCTGTCGGCCACCGTGCTGCTGTCCACGCCCGAATATTTCCCGACAGCCTATCAACTGTTCCCCGACTGGCCGGTCTTCGACGCGCGGCGGATGTTCTGGCTGTTCGTGGCCGCGATGGCGCTGCTGCTGCTGCCCAAGCTGATCGCGACCTTCCGCGCCTGGATGCGGCCCTTGGCGCGCAATTCGGGCGGGCCGGTGCGCATCTTTGCCAGTTCCCTGTTCGAGATCCTGCTGTCGGCCCTGATCGCGCCGGTGCAGATGCTAATCCAGACGCGCCAGATTTACGAAATCCTGCGCGGCCGGGACAGCGGCTGGAACGCCCAGGTCCGGGCCGGGTCCATGCCCGACTGGAACGTGGTGATCGCGCGGCACTGGGTGCATGTGGGCCTGGGTATCGGCACGCTGATCGTGCTGGCGCAGTTTTCCCCCGCGCAGCTGATCTGGCTGTCGCCGATCCTGGCCGGGCTGATCCTGTCGCCCGTGACCTCGCGCTATTCCGCCAGTCCGGTCTTCGGCCGCTGGGCGCGGATGCGCGGCCTTCTGGTCACGCCCGAGGAGCGCAATCCCCCCGCGATCCTGTCGGACGCAGGCGCCGCCGTCCGGTCCATGCCCCGGCCCTTGAAGGGCGGGGCGGGGCTGCTGCACTTCGGCGGCCATCCCGACATGATCGAGCGCCATGTCGCGCTGCTGCCCGAAAATCCCGACCTGCCCGTGGACAAGCGCCTGCACCGCATCACCGCCGCCGCCAAGATCGCCCATGCCGCCACCCGGTCCGAGGCGCTGGACTATCTGACCCGCGACGAAACCGACGCGCTGGTCTCGGATCCCGCGCTGTTGCGGCAATGGAGCGTCCTTCCGTCATGAAGCGTCTGATTGCGCTGGACATGCTGCGCGGCTACGCGCTGGTCTGCATCATGCTTGACCACATGCCGCTCTCGGAACTGCGCTGGTTCACGCTGGCCAATTTCGCCATTTTCGACGCGGCCGAGCTGTTCGTTCTGTTGTCGGGCTTCCTGGTGGGCATGGTCTGGCTGTCGGTCGAACGCAAAAGCGGCCTGCGCGCCGCCCAATGGCGCTTTGCCCGCCGCGCTTTCGAGGTCTGGCGCGCCCTGGTTTTCGGCGGGCTGGTCATGGCGCTGGTATCCGCAGGCTTGCTGGCGCTGGACATGGACCACACGGCGATCTGGCACCAATACGCGGTCTGGGTGGTGGACAACCCCCTGGGCTTTCTCGGCGTGCTGGCCAGCATGTGGCTGCAACCGAACCTGCTGGACGTGCTGGCGGTTTACGTGATCCTGCTGGCCTCGGTTCCGGTCTTGGTGCCGGTGCTGCTGCGCCACCCGCTCAGCTTCGTGGCGGGATCCTTTGCGCTGTGGTGCTTTGCCCCGGTGCTGAACGCCTTTGTGCCCAACCACCGCATCGGCGGGCTGCTGTTCAATCCCTTCGGCTGGCAGATGCTGTTCTATTCCGGCATCGCCATGGGCCTTTACCGCCAGCAGGCCATGCCGGTGCTGATGCAGCACAGGCGGCTTCTGACGGTCCTGTCCACGGGCATGTTCCTGTTCGGCACCGCCATCGTGATCGCCGCCAAGTTCGGCGAACCCGCGCTGCCCGTCCGCGACGCCCTGCGCCTGATCTATGGCGGAGAGATCGGCAAATGGGATCTGGACGGCACCCGCTACATGGCGATCATGGGCGCAAGCTGGCTGGTCGCGGTGCCCCTGGCCAGCATCATGGAGCGGATCGCCGCCAGCCGCCTGGGCGTGGCCTTGCAGCAGATCGGCCGGGGCGGGCTGTTTTCCTTTCTGGCCTGCGTGCTGCTGTCGGTTCTGGGCGACGCCTTTCAGATGAACCCCCCGGGCCAGGGCATCGCCCGCCGCATGGCCGTCGATGTCTGGGCGATGCTGGCGCTGTGGTGGATTTCCGCCCTGTGGCTGACCTACGGCGCGCCCTGGCAGCTGTCGATCCGGCTGCGGCGCCTGGCCAAGGGCTGATCAAGGGCTGATCGAGATCAGGCAGTTCGGGAAAGTGGAGGCGGGTACCGGAATCGAACCGGTCTTCACGGATTTGCAATCCGCTGCGTAACCTCTCCGCCAACCCGCCGCCGGTCAAGGTGGGCATGGCATAAAGGATCGTCTCGCCGCTTGCAAGACGGGAATGTGCGGCGTTGCGAGGTCCACGAAATCATGCCAATAAAGCTGGAAAGCACTTGCAGAGGCTCCACGAGATGAGCGATTTCGCCATGCGGCGCACCATGATGGTGGACACGCAGGTCCGCCCCAATGATGTCACGAAATTCCCCGTGATCGAGGCCATGCTGGCCGTCCCGATGGAGGATTTCGTGCCCGCCTCGCGCCGGGCGGTGGCCTATTCGGGGGAAAACCTGGATCTGGGCCGGGGCCGCGTCCTGCTGGAACCCCGCACGCTGGGCAAGATGATCGACATGCTGGACCTGCAACCCGGCGACCTGGTTCTGGATCTGGCCTGCGGCTATGGCTATTCCTCGGCGGTCGTGGCGCGCATGGTCCAGGCCGTCGTCGCCATCGAGGAGGACGCCGAAATGGCCGCCGAGGCCGAGCGCCGCCTGAACGAGGCGGGCGTCTTCAATGTCGCGGTGCTGAACGCCCCCCTGGCGCAGGGCGCGCCGAAGCAGGGCCCCTATGACGCCATCCTGATCGGCGGCGGGGTCGAGGAGGTGCCCGAGGCGATCCTGGACCAGCTGAAGGAAGGCGGGCGCGTCGTCGCGCCGTTCCTGGAAGGAACCCTGGGCGTCGTCCGCATCGGCCACCGTCTTCATGGCCGCGTCAACTGGCGCTACGGCTTCAACGCGCAGGCCCCGTTGCTGCCGGGGTTCGCGCGGGCAAGGGGATTCACGCTATGACCCGCTTCCGTCATCTGGCCGGCGTCGCGGCCATTGCGCTGGTGGCCCTGGGCGGCCGTGCCGCCCTGGCCGAATCCCTGGCCGACACGATGGTCGCAGCCTATCGCCATTCCGCCCTGATCGAGCAGAACCGCGCCGTGCTGCGCGCCGCGGACGAGGACGTGGCCGCCGCGCTGGCCGAGTTGCGCCCCATTGTCCAGTGGACCGCCAGCCATCAGGTCTCGCGCAGCGAGAACGCGTCGGACTATCTCACCGCCCGCTCGACCTCGTTGCAGATCGGCGCGCAGATGCTGCTGTATGACTGGGGCAGGTCGCAACTGGCCATCGACGCGGCCAAGGAACAGGTTCTGGCGACGCGCCAGGGCCTTGTCTCGGTCGAACAGGACGTTCTGCTGAACGCGACCGTGGCCTTTTTCGACATCCGGCAGGCGACCGAACGGGTGGCCTTGCAGCAGAACTCGGTCGAGGTGCTGACGCAGGAACGCCAGGCTGCCCAGGACCGCTTCGACGTGGGCGAGATCACCGTGACCGACGTGGCCCTGGCCGATGCGCAACTGGCCGAAACCCAGGCCGGGCTGGCCTCGGCCCAAGGGGACCTGGAGATCGCGCGCGAAGCCTATCTGGCGGCGACCGGGCGCTTCCCCGACCGCCTGGACGCCCCTCCGCCGCTGCCCCGGCTGCCCGCCAGCGTGGACGAGGCGCGGGCCATCGGCCAGCGCAACCACCCGCTGATCGCGCAGGCGCAGCGTCAGGCGGCCGCCGCCGAGCTGGGCGTGGCCCAGGCCGCGGCGGAACGCAACCCGTCGCTGTCGGCCAATGTCCAGGCGGGCGTCACGCGCAGCCGGCAGCAGCAACTGACCGGCGTGGGCGATTACGACAACCGCAACAGCGCCTCGGTCGGGCTGGAGCTGAACCAGACCATCTATTCAGGCGGCCGCCTGCCCGCCGCGCACCGCCGCGCCATGGCGCTGCGCGACCAGTCGCGCGCGAACCTGCTGAACGTGTCGCGCCAGATCAGCCAGCTGGTTGGCGAATCATGGGCGAACATCGCCGTGGCCCGGGCCCAGATCGGCGCCATCGACGAACAGATCGCGGCGGCGCAGCAGGCCTACAATGGTGTCCGCGAGGAAGCGGCGCTTGGCGCGCGCACCACGCTGGACGTGCTGGACGCCGAACAGTCGCTGCTCGAGGCGCGGGCCGACAAGATTACGGCGGAAGCCAACCTGCAATTAGCACATTATCAACTTCTGGCTGCTATGGGTCGTCTTACGGTAGAACACCTGAACCTGGGGATTCCGACCTATGACCCTTCGCAATACTACAACGCCGTGCGCGACGCGCCTTATACCAGCAAGCAGGGCGAAAGCCTTGACCGCGTGCTTCGCGCCATCGGCCGCAACTGAACGTCTGATCCGCGGGGGTCTCCATGGCTGATCCCCGCGTTTCGCAAAATGCCGCGCGCCTGTCGGAAGACATCGGGGACGTGCTGTCAGCCATCCGCCGCATGATCGCCGATGACGACGCGCTCAGCACCGCGCGCGACGGGATCCGCTCAGGTCGCACGAACTTGGTGCAGGACGACGCGGGCGAATTCCTGGCACGCCGTTATGGCGGCAATGCCGCCCTGGCCCGCCAGATGGTCGAGGGGGCCGAATCGGTACGGCCCGCGGTTTCCGCCGATCCCGCGCCCTTGCCCGAGCCTGGGAATGTCCCGCAGGTTCCGGCCTTTATCCTGCGCACCGCGACCCAGCCTGCGGCCAACGTGGCGCCCCTTCGCCTGGGGGCCGAACGCCGGGTTGCCGAACCCGAACCGGCCAAGACTTCCGGCTGGCGCGCCTGGCTGCGGCCAGAGGTGCGCGAAACCGTCCCGCAGCCCGACCATGCCCCGGCGCCTGAGCCGGTGCCCGCGCCCGTCAGCCTTGAACAGGCGGTCCAGGATTTCGCCGACGACTCTGACGACTTCGCCGAGGCTTTCGACTGGAAGGCGCGGATGCGTCCCGAACTGGAGGAACCGGCCCCGGCAGTCGCCGCCCGGCCTGTCGAACAGCGCCTGTCCGGCTGGACCCTGCCGCCCGAGCCCGCGGTCGATCCCGTCGCCGAACTGGCCGCCGCGGCCGCGGCGTTCGATGCCGAATTGCAGGCGCAGGCCGATGGGGACAGCACCGAACAGGACATCCGCGACATGCTGCGCGAGATGGTGCAAGAAGAACTGAACGGAGAACTGGGCCAGCGGTTCTCGGCCAATCTGCGCGCGGTGATCCGCCGCGAGGTCGCCGCCGCCATCGAGGCGCAGCTGGATCGGTTCTGACGCGGCGTCGGGCAGCGCCTGTTGCGGCGCTGCCCGGCTGCCTTCTCAGGCGCGGGCGGTTTGCAGCGTCCGGGCCCACCAGGTCAGCTCGTCCAGCATGGCCTTCAGCGACCCTTCCAGATGCTCCTCGATCTCGGCCATGGGGGCATCGGCGCCAAGCGGCGAGACCTTGAAGAAATCGCCCCCGCCGATATGGACGGCATTGCGCAGGGGCACCATCTGAAGCTCGATCCCGATCAGGCGCAGGTGTTCCAGGGCCCGGGCGCCGCCCAGGCTGCCATAGGCCAGGGCCGCGAAGGGCTTGCGGTTCCACTCCTTGTAGGCCTGGTCCAGCGCGTTCTTCAGCGCCCCGGTGATGGAGCGGTTGTATTCCGCGACGACAAACACGAAGCCGTCGAAGCCCGCCAGCTTTTCCTGCCAGGCCACCGCGTTCGGATCGCTGGACGGCATCCAAAGGTTCGACGCCGGTTCGTTGAAGAAGGGCAGGTTCTGGTCGCGCAGGTCGATCAGTTCGAAGTCCAGGTCGGGATGGTCCTTGACCTTGTCCATCAGCCAGGCCGCCGGCTTGTCGGCAAAGCGGGTGTCGCGGGTAGAGCTGATGATGACGCCGATACGGGGCTTGGTCATGTCTGCTGGTCCTTTCCAGGTGGGGTGGGAACAGCCAGCCTAACACAAAGCCGGTCGCGCGGTTCGGCCAATCGGCAGGCAGGCGCGCACAGCGAGGCTTGCGCTTTCGCACAACGGCCCTTGCCTGCGGGACGCGGCGGTGGTCTATAAATTCCCATGAAAAAGTCCGACAACCCCGCCGATCCTTTCAAGAAGGCCTTGTCCGAGGCGACGCGCGCCCTGGCCGACGACCGGGAATTGAACGTGACCTTCAGCGCCGATCCCTCGGGCGTGGCGGGCGACACGATGCGCCTGCCGCAGGTCAGCCGCCGCATGGCCCGGGACGAGATCCTGCTGGCTCGCGGCACGGCCGACGCCTTGGCGATGCGGATGCGCCACCACGATGTGGGCACCCATGCCCGCTTCGCCCCCGCCGGCCCGATGGCGCGCGAGCTTTACGAGGCGATGGAAACCGCCCGCTGCGAGGCGCTTGGCGCGCGCGACATGCCGGGCGCTTTGTCCAATATCGACGCCCGGATCGGGGCGGATGCCGACAAGAAGGGCTATGGCCAGATCAAGGCCCCCGCCGACGCGCCGCTGCCGGTGGCTGCGGGCTATATCGTGCGCCAGGCCGCGACGGGGCGCGCGCTGCCGGGCGGGGCGCAGCATGTGGCCGATCTGTGGCGTCCCTTCGTGGAACAGCAGGCGGGCGGGTCGCTGTCGCATGTGAACGACGTTTTGGCCGACCAGGCGGCCTTCGCGCGCCTGTCGCGGCAGGTGATCAGCGACCTGGGCTATGGCGACCAGCTGGGCGACGATCCCGACCAGCCCGACGACGACGACGCCGAGGACAACGCCGAGCAGGACGAGGAAGCCGGCGACAACCAGTCCCGCGACCAGGACGACAGCGAGGATGCCGAGGCCTCGCCCGAGCGGTCGCAGGAACAGCAGCAGGACGAGCGGCAGGCCCAGGTCAGCATGGACGACCAGTCCGACGAGCAGCTGACCGACGAGGCCGAGATGCCCGAATCGGAAACGCCGCCCGACCTGCCCCCCCCGGTCAGCGAGGCCAGCGCGGATTACAAGGTCTTCGCGCAAACCTGGGACGAGGAAATCCGCGCCGAGGATCTGGCCGATCCCGCGGAGCTGGAGCGGTTGCGCGCCTATCTGGACAAGCAGCTGGAGCCGCTGCGCGGGGCGGTGTCGCGGCTGGCCAACAAATTGCAGCGCCGCTTGCAGGCCCAGCAGAACCGCAGCTGGGAATTCGACAAGGAGGAAGGCGTGCTGGACGCGGGCCGCCTGGCCCGGGTGGTGGCGAACCCGACGACTCCGCTGTCCTTCAAGGTCGAAAAGGACACCGAGTTCCGGGACACGGTGGTGACGCTGCTGATCGACAATTCGGGCTCGATGCGCGGCCGTCCGATTTCCATCGCGGCGATCTGCGCCGACGTTCTGGCCCGCACGCTGGAACGGTGCAGCGTCAAGGTGGAAATCCTGGGCTTCACGACCCGCGCCTGGAAGGGCGGGCAGTCGCGCGAGGCCTGGTTGCAGGCGGGCCGTCCCGCCCAGCCGGGGCGGCTGAACGATCTGCGCCACATCATCTACAAGCCCGCCGACGCGCCCTGGCGGCGGGTGCGGCCGAACCTGGGGCTGATGATGAAAGAAGGGTTGCTCAAGGAAAACATCGACGGCGAGGCGCTGGAATGGGCGCACAAGCGTCTGGTCCGCCGGACCGAGGCGCGCAAGATCCTGATGGTGATCTCGGACGGGGCTCCGGTCGATGATTCGACCCTGTCGGTCAATCCGGCGAACTATCTAGAAAAGCACCTGCGCGACGTGATCGCCATGGTGGAAAAGAAGCGCATGGTGGAACTGCTGGCGATCGGCATCGGCCATGACGTGACGCGGTACTATGAACGCGCGGTGACGATCACGGACGCCGACCAGTTGGCCGGGGCGATCACCGAGCAACTGGCGGCGCTGTTCGACGCCGATCCGCGCAAACGGGCCCGCGCCCTGGGTCTGGCGAGCCGTCGCCCCTGATTGCGTCCCGCGAAGGCAGGGGGCCTTCCGCCCCCTGCGGACGCCCGGGGGCGTCCTACCCCCGAGGGTATTTGGGCAAAGAAGAGGCCAGAAGTGCAGGCAGGGTGGCGCGCAGCCTGGCCGTGCCCCCGGGTCGCCATCCCATTGCGCCCAGGCGGTCGCAGCATTGGACGCGCAGCGGGGACGGGTCGGCGCGGGCGGGCAGGGGATGGGGGCAGCCGGTCAGCGCCCGCACCTGCGCCAGAAGGTCGCGGCGATCCAGGATCAGGTCGCTGCAATTCACCTGAGGGGGCGGGTTCGGCCGATCCAGCAGCAGCAGGACCGCGGCGGCCAGGTCTTCGCCGTGAACCTCGGTCGCGACGTGAGGCGGGACGGGGCGGCCTGCCAGGTAGTCGTCGAACAGGCCGCGCCACTTGCCGGGCAGGCCGTAAACGCCGGTGGCGCGGATCGCGGTGCCCTTGACGGGGAGGCTGGCGAGGCGGGCCTCGGCATCGGCCTTGACCTGGCCGTAAAGGTTCGCGGGGCGGGCGGGCAGGTCGTCTGGCAGTGCGGTTCCGGGCGGATAGCCGTCATGAACCGCGCGCGAGGACAGAAAGACGATCCGGTCCACGCCGTCGCGCACGGCGGCGTCGAACAGGCGGGCCGTTCCGTCGCGGTTCAGGCGCAAAAAGGTTTCGGGATCGTCGCCCTCGCCCCCGCGATAGCGCCCGGGGGCATGGGCGAAGGCGCAATGGATCAGCGCATCGTGGCCCGACAAGGCGGGCGCATCGCCCAGTCGGAAGCCGGTGCTTCGGTCAAGCCGCTTGACGGAGTGCCCCGCCGCCCGGGCCGCGCGCAGGACAAAGCCGCCGACGATGCCCGAGGCGCCGGTCAGGGCGATGCGCATCAGGCGGCGGGGCGGGCTTGCGCGGCCAGGTCGGGAACCGGGTGGCCTTCGGCGATGGCGCGCCACAGATCGATCAGGGGGCGCAGCAGATGGACCTTGTCGTGGTCCTGCCAGGGCTTCTCGTACTGGAAATGCAGGATGCGGATGTCTTCCCAGCTCCACAGTTCCGGCATGTTCATCCAGACATATTGCAGCATGTTGTGGTGGATCGAGAGGCCGTGCCAGTCGGGGAAGTAATCTTGCAGAAAGGTCTGGTCGGTGCGCCGCCAGAAGACGCCGGGGCGGTCCAGATGCGCCATCATCGCATGATAGGTGCGGATGTCGGGACGCGCGGTGAAAACGCCCGAGTTCATGCGGTGGAAGCCGTCCAGCCCGTCATAGACATTGGGGGCGGCGCAGAATTCCGGCAGATCGAACAGCTTCTCGACGGAACGCAGCACCACGGCGTCGGCGTCGATGAAGACGCAGCGGTCGTAATCCAGCTGCCACAACCGCAGCTTGACGAAATTGTCCAGCGGCGTGTGGAAATCGGGCTTGCCGCCCCGGGTGAAGGCCGCGCGGGCGTGCAGAGCGTCGCGGGCATGGGTGCGGTCGAAGGCTTCGGTCGTGGGCAGCAGGTCGGCCGCGATCAGCCGGGCGCCGTGGACGCGCAGCCGAGCCAGATGGGCCGGGCCAAGTCCGCGATGCATCACCACCAGATCGGCGCGCGTGCCCGTCAGCTTCAGCGAGCGCAGCAGCGCCTCGGCCCCCGGCAGATAGTCGGGATTGGTGACCAGCGTGACATAGGCATGGTCGGATCTGGCGGGGGTTTCAGCCCGCAGGCCGTCGGGCAGGGCGCGACCGCTGCCGCGCGTAGCGGTGGGGTACAGCGGCGAGATCCGGGTGGTGTCCATCGGGTATCCTGGGCAGTCAAGAAAGTCTGGCGGCGGTTTGGCGCGACGTTATGGCGTTTTTATGAACCGTTGATGACAGAACGCCATGGGCTTTGCCAAGGTTCACCCGAACGCTAACCTGCCCGCGACAAGCAAGGAAACGATCATGAGCCTGCCCCTCGACCTTTCCGACCGTCTGCGTGGCATCTTGGGAACACGCCTGTCCCAGACGGCGGCGGACCGCGACCACCACGCCCAGTCCGAGGCCTTCCACCGCTCGCCACCGCCCGATGCCGTGGCCTGGCCCGAAAGCGCCGAGGAGGTCGCGGCGATCCTGCGGGCCTGCGACGAGGCCCGCGTTCCGGTGATCGCCTGGGGCACCGGCACCTCGCTCGAGGGGCACGCGCTGCCGGTTCGGGGCGGCCTTTCCCTTGACCTGTCGCGGATGGACAGGGTGGTCGAGGTCCGGGCCGAGGACATGCAGGCCTGCGTTCAGCCCGGCGTCACGCGCGAGGCGCTGAACACCGAACTGCGCGCGACGGGGCTGTTCTTTCCGGTCGATCCCGGGGCCAATGCCAGCCTTGGCGGGATGGCCGCGACGCGGGCCAGCGGAACAACCGCCGTGCGTTACGGCACGATGCGCGACAATGTTCTGGCCTTGCAGGTGGTGCTGGCCGACGGGCGGATCATCCGCACCGGCACGCGGGCGGCGAAATCCAGCGCCGGTTACGACCTGACGGGATTGTTCGTGGGATCCGAGGGCACGCTGGGCGTCATCACCGAACTGACGCTGCGCCTGCATGGCCAGCCCGAGGAGGTGGCGGCCGCCGTTTGCGCCTTCGACAGCTTGGATCACGCCGTGGAATGCGTCAGCGCGACCATCCAGTCAGGGATCCCGATGGCGCGGATCGAATTCGTCGACGCGGCCAGCGCGCGGGCCTTCAACCTCCACTCCGGCAGCGCCCTGCCGGAACGGCCGCACCTGATGATCGAGTTCCACGGCAGTCCCGGCGCCGTGCGCGAGGACGCGGCCCGCTTTGGGGAAATCGCGGCCGAGTTCGGCGCCCAGGGCTTCGATTGGGCCACCACGCCCGAGGATCGGGCAAGGCTGTGGCGGATGCGGCACGGGGCCTATCACGCCTGCCTGGCGCTGCGGCCCGGCGCCTCGGGGCTGATCACCGATGTCTGCGTGCCGATGTCGCACCTGCCCGCCGCCGTTCATGCCGCGGCCGCCGACATCGCCTCCGAGGGGCTGATCGGCCCCATCCTGGGCCATGTCGGCGACGGCAATTTCCATTCGCTGCTGCTGGTCGATCCGGCCAGCCCCGACGAGATCGCGGCGGCCAAGCGCATCGCCACGCGCATGGCCGAACGGGCGCTTGCCGTGGGCGGCACGATCAGCGGCGAACATGGCATCGGCATCGGCAAGCGCGGGCTGATGGGCGCCCAGCACGGCGAGGGCTGGCAGCTGATGGGCCAGATCAAGGCGGCGCTGGATCCCCGCGGCATCCTCAACCCCGGAAAGCTGGTGCCGGACAGGAACTAGGCCAACCTTCGGCAGTTTCCTTGTCAAGCTACCGGAGGAAATCCCATGTCCCACAATGACGACAACCCGCAGCGATCGGCCAGCCGTCACAAGCCCGCGCTGATCGCCATCGCCATCGCCTTGCTGGCGGCCTTTCTGGCCTTTGTGGTGTTCCGCCCGGGGACCAACGAGCAGAACCAGGGCCTGGCGACGACCCCCCCGCCCGCCGAAACCCCGATCACCAACGCCGAGGGAACCGACGGCAACACCTCGCCCCCCGTTTCCGCCGGCGGGCTGCCCGGGCCTTCGGTGGACGAGGGCGCGACACCCACGGATTCGAACTAGCTGACACACTCGTGACCGTCACGGCCCGGTGACTTTCCTTCACGACCTTGCGATAAGCACCGAAAAGGGCGCGGCAAGTGCCCATGCAAAGTCGAAGGGGCAGAATGCGGCGTTTCAACAGGATATTGATGGGGCTGATGCTGGTGCTGGCGGTTGCCTGCGCGCGGACGCCCGAAAGGGGTGGCTATCGCGCGGCACCGGGGCCGGGGGCGAATGCGCAACTGGGCGATTCGGCGCCGCATGACTGGGGCGGGCGGCATCCTTACGGCCATGCGGTCCACGGCATCGACGTGTCGCGCTGGCAGGGGGACATCGACTGGAACCGTGTCCGCAACGCGGGCATCAGCTTTGCCTTCATCAAGGCGACCGAGGGAGGCGACCATTACGATCCGGCCTTTCACCGCTATTGGCGCGAGGCCGCCGAAGCCCGGATTCCGCGCGGCGCCTATCACTATTACTACTTCTGCCGTTCGGGGGCCGAGCAGGCGGCGTGGTTCATCCGCCAGGTGCCGCGCGAAATCGGATCCCTGCCGCCGGTCATCGACCTGGAATGGACCCGTTCCCAGACCTGTCCTTTCCGGCCCTCGCCGCAACAGATCAAGCAGCAGGCCTCGATCTTCATGGACATCGTGGGCCGCCATTACGGCCAGCGTCCGATCATCTACACGACGGTCGATTTCTATCGCGACAACCGGCTGGGCGACATGCGCGCGGAATTCTGGCTGCGCTCGGTCGCCAATCATCCCAGCGTTCCCTATCCCGGGCAGCGGTGGGCCTTTTGGCAATATACCGGAACCGGCATCGTTCCAGGCATCCGTGGCAACACCGACCTGAACGCCTTTGCCGGAACCCGCGCGGATTGGGTACGATGGTTGCAAACACGTCTGACACGGTAAGATCGCGGCTTTGGCTGGGGATCGAGTTCGCGGCGCTCTATATCGGGGCGCCGCTGGCCATTGCGCTGTTCATGCCGGGCCGCCACCTGTTCGAGGCCCTGGCGGTCTTTTCCGTCATCGGGATGCTGCTGCTGTGGCGCACCGGCGGCTTCGGCTTCCGCTCGCTGGTCCGGGGGTGGAGCCGGATACCCCGGCGCGAGGTGCTGCTGCTGTCGGCCGCCACCCTTCTTGCCGGAACGGCGATCCTGTATGTCAGCTATCCCGAACGGCTGTTCGCCATGCTCCGGTCGGGGATGCTGCCGGTGATCTGGGTCTTCTACCCGATCCTGTCCGCGCTGCCCCAGGAACTGATCTTCCGTCCGCTGTTCTTCCATCGCTACGGCGCGCTGTTGCCGGCGGGGCAGGGGGCCATCGCCGTCAACGCGGCGGTCTTTTCCTTTGCCCACCTGATGTACTGGTCTTCGGTCGTGGCGGTGATGACCTTCGTGGGCGGCTGGATTTTCGCCCGCGCCTATCTGCGCCACGGCTTTCCCGCCGCCTGGGTGCTGCACGCGCTGGCCGGCAACATCCTGTTCACGGTCGGCATGGGGGCCTATTTCTATACCGGCAACGTGGTGCGTCCGTTCTGACCGGTTGACTTCCCGCCCCCGCCGCGCTTGATGCGGGGCGGATTATTCGGGGAACGACCATGCACGCCTATCGCAGCCACACCTGCGGCGATCTGACTGCCGCCCATGCCGGGGAAACCGTCCGCCTGTCGGGCTGGGTCCACCGGGTCCGCGACCATGGCGGCGTGCTGTTCGTGGACCTGCGCGACCATTACGGCATGACGCAGGTCCTGGCCGACAGCGACAGCCCGGCCTTCGCCGCCATGGACCGCTTGCGCGCGGAAACCGTGATCCGCATCGACGGCCGCGTGAAGCTGCGCGACGCGTCGCTGGTCAACCCCAAGCTGCCCACCGGCGCCATCGAGGTCTATGCCACCGACCTCGAGGTGCTCGGCCCCGCCGACGAACTGCCCTTGCCGGTTTTCGGAGACCAGGAATACCCCGAGGAAACGCGGCTGGCCTATCGCTTTTTGGACCTGCGCCGCGAAAGCCTGCACAACAACATCATGCTGCGGTCCAAGGTGATCCGGTCGATCCGCAACCGCATGTGGGACGGCGGCTTCACCGAATTCCAGACGCCCATCATCACCGCGTCCTCTCCCGAAGGCGCGCGCGACTTCCTGGTGCCCTCGCGCCTGCATCCGGGCAAGTTCTACGCCTTGCCGCAGGCCCCTCAGCAGTTCAAGCAGCTGATCATGGTCGCGGGCTTCGACCGCTATTTCCAGATCGCGCCCTGCTTCCGCGACGAGGATCCGCGCGCCGACCGCAGCCCCACCGACTTTTACCAGCTTGATCTGGAGATGTCCTTTGTGGATCAGGAGGATGTCTTTGCCGCGATCCAGCCGGTCATCCAGGGCCTGTTCGAGGAATTCGGGGGCGGCCGCCCGGTCGATCCGAACTGGCCGCGCATCCCTTATGCGGAATCGCTGCTGAAATACGGCAGCGACAAGCCCGACCTGCGCAACCCGATCGAGATGCAGGTGGTTTCCGACCATTTCCGCGGCTCGGGCTTCGGCATCTTCGCCAAGCTGCTGGAGCAGGAAGGGACCGAGATCCGCGCCATTCCCGCGCCCACGGGGGGCAGCCGCAAGTTCGCTGACCGCATGAACGCCTTTGCGCAGCGCGAAGGGCTGCCCGGCATGGGCTACATCTTCTGGCGCAAGGCCGAGGACGGCTCGACCGAGGCCGCCGGTCCCATCGCCAAGGCTCTTGGCCCCGAAAAGACCGAAGCCATCCGCGCCCAGCTTGGCCTGGGCGAGGGCGATGCCGTGTTCTTCCTGGGCGGCCGTCCCGAGCAGTTCGAGGCTGTCGCGGGCCGCGCCCGCAACGAGATCGGGCGCGAGCTGGGCCTGACCCAGGAAAACCAGTTCAAGTTCGCCTGGATCGTCGATTTCCCGATGTACGAAAAGACCGACGACGGAAAGATCGACTTCAGCCACAACCCGTTCTCAATGCCGCAAGGCGGCCTGGACGCATTGAACGGCGATCCCTTGCAGGTGAAGGGCTATCAGTACGACCTCGCCTGCAACGGCTACGAGCTGATCAGCGGCGCGATCCGCAACCACAAGCCCGAGATCATGTTCAAGGCCTTCGAGCTGGCGGGCTATCCGGCCAGTGAGGTGGAAAAGCGGTTCGGCGGCATGGTCAAGGCCTTCCGCTATGGCGCGCCGCCGCACGGCGGTTGTGCTGCGGGCATCGACCGGATCGTGATGCTGCTGGCGGACGAGGCGAACATCCGCCAGGTCATCATGTTCCCGATGAACCAGCGGGCCGAGGATCTGATGATGGGCGCCCCGTCGGAGCCCACCAACGAACAGCTGCGCGAACTGCGCCTGCGCGTCCTGCCGAAAGAGTGATGGGACATTCCGGCCCCATGTCTCTAGCTTTGTGAAGGAATTCATGACGCAAGGGGGGCGCGGATGCTGTCCTATCCCGAACTTGCCGCGATCCGGCTGGGCTTTGGGCTTTCGCCCCTGTCCAGCCCGCCAGCCGATCCGGCGGCGCTGGTCGAGGCGATCAGGACCGCCGGGCCGGACGGGGATGCCTTTTCGGTGGCCCGGGACCATCTGCCCCACCGGGCGCGCTTTGCCGACCTGAACCGCCAGAAGGCGCCGAAACCGCAGATACAGGCGCTGCGCGACCATGTGCGCGACATCGGGCGGCGCGCGCCCCGGATCAGGATGGCCCGCGCGGTGGGCGATGCCGGCGGCTTCGGCGAGCGGCTGGTCCAGTTCTGGGCCGACCATTTCACCGTGACGAACGGCAGCGTCTTCGACGTGGTCACCGCGGCGGCTTTCGTGGACGAGGCGATCCGGCCCCATATCGGCGGGCGCTTCGCGGACCTGATGTTCGCGGCCGAAACGCATCCGCGGATGATCACCTATCTGGACCAGGCGGTTTCGGTCGGGCCGAACTCGCGCGCGGGAAAGGCCGGGCGGGGCGTGAACGAAAACCTCGCCCGCGAGATGATCGAGCTGCACAGCCTGGGTGCCGGATCGGGCTATGGCCAGCGCGACGTGCGCCAGCTGGCCCTGCTGCTGACCGGGCTGACCTTTCGCCCCAACCGGGACGCAGCCAGCTTCTTCAACAGGAACTGGGCGGAACCCGGCCCCTTCGAGGTGCTGGGCAAAACCTACACGCGGGGCAAGGGGCGGGGGGTGGTGCGCGGGGTCATCGAGGACCTGGCCGCCCACGACGCGACCGCGCGTCATATCTCGCGCAAGCTGGCGGTGCATTTCGTGTCCGACGATCCGCCCGACGGCCTGGTCCGGCGGCTGACCCAAGCCTTTCGCGGCAGCGGCGGCGACCTGCCGACGCTTTATCTGGCGCTGGCCGAGGCGCCGGAACTGCGCGACTGTTTCCGCCACAAGGTGCGCCAGCCCTTCGACTTCATCGTGGCGGCGCTGCGCGGATGCGGCTTCGCGCACGCCGACATCATGGCGCTGGAGGATCGCGCCTTCATCAGGCTGCTGCTGAACGGCATGTTCGTGATGGGGCAACGCTGGGGCGTTCCGCGCGGCCCCGACGGCTGGCCCGAGGATGCGGACGCCTGGGCCACGGCGCAGGGGCTGGCGGGGCGCATCGACTGGGCCATGCGCATGTTGCCCAAGCTGCTGCCGGATCAGCCCGATCCGCGCGCCTTCATGCGGGCGTCCCTGGGCGACAGCGCGTCCGAGGCGCTTCGCTGGGCGGTGCCCAAGGCCGAAAGCCCGGCCGAAGGGATGGCCGTGATCCTGGCCTCGCCCGATTTCAACCGGAGATGACGCGATGCTGTCCCGCCGCCTGTTCCTGAAATCCAGCGCCCTTGCCGGCTGCTCGGCCGCCGCCCATCCGCTGCTGTCCTCGATCGCCTTTGCCAGCGCGCCGGGCGAGAACCGCCTGGTTGTCATCATCCTGCGCGGGGCGATGGACGGGCTGGACGCGTTCCAGCCCTATGGCGACCCGGCCCTGCGGACCTTGCGCAAGACGCTGTCGGTCGGACCCGAGGGCGGGGCGCAGGATCTCGACGGCTTTTTCGCGCTGCATCCCGCGCTGGCGGACCTGATGCCCTTGTGGCGCGCGGGCGAGCTGGGCTTTGCCCCCGCCGTTTCCACCCCATACCGCGACAAGCGCAGCCATTTCGACGGCCAGGACGTGCTGGAGGCCGGGACGGGCACCGATGTCGAGGCCGTCCGCCAGCGCGACGGCTGGCTGAACCGCCTGTTGCAGGCGATGCCGGGGGTGCGGTCGGAAACGGCCTATTCGGTGGGCCTGGACGACATGCGCATCCTGGACGGCGCGGCGCCCGCCAAAAGCTGGGCGCCGCAGACGCGCTTTCGCCTGTCCGCGCAGGGCCAGCGGCTGCTGACCCATGTCTGGCACGACGATCCGCTGTTCCGCCCGGCGGGCGAACAGGCGGTGGAGATCATCAACGACGGCCTTGCCGCCATCGAGACCGAGGCGGGACCGACCCGCGACGCGCAGGCCTTGGCGCGATTCGCCGCCGACCGCCTGAACGGCGAGACGCGGATCGCCACCTTCTCGATCTCCGGCTGGGACAGCCATGCCCGTCAGCCCCAGGTCATCGGCCGCGCCCTGCAACGCCTGGGCGCCGCGATCCTGACCCTGCGCGCGGATCTGGGCGCGAACTGGACGCGGACAACGGTGCTGGCCATGACCGAATTCGGCCGCACCGTGCGAGAGAACGGGACCGGCGGAACCGACCACGGCACCGGCGGGGCGCTGCTGGTGGCGGGCGGCAACATCCGGGGCGGGCGGGCCATCGGCGGCTGGCCGGGCCTGGCCGAGGGCGACCTTTACGCCGGGCGCGACCTGATGCCGCTGCGCGACATCCGCGCCCATGCCGCCTGGGCGCTGCGCGACCTGTTCGGCATCGCCCCCGACGTGCTGGAGCGCGGCGTGTTTCCCGGTCTCGACATGGGGGACAATCCGCGCATTCTGGCATGATCAGGCCAGGGGGTTCGGAATGCGGGTCGACGGGGAAAAGGCGTCCTTGGCGGATTTCGTGCCGCCCCCGCATCCGGCGGCGCAGCCGATTTGCAGCGACATCCTGCGACCCTTGTCGGCTGACCGCCATGCCGCCGACCTGTTCGACGCGCAGGCAGGCCATGACGCGCTGTGGACCTACATGCCCTATGGCCCCTTTCCATCCCGAAGCGACCATCAGGCCTGGACGGCGCGGATCGAGGCCCTGGCGGATCCCTTTTTCCTGGCGATCCTTGATCCCCGGACGGGGCGGGCGGCGGGCCAGGCCTCTTTCCTGCGGATCGAGCAAGCCTATGGCGTGATCGAGATCGGGCACATCCTGCTGACGCCGGTCCTGCAACGCGGCCGGACGGCCAGCGCGGCGCTGATGGCGATGATCGGCTGGGCCATGGATCACGGCTATCGCCGGGTGGAATGGAAATGCAACGCGCTGAACGAACCTTCCCGCCGGGCGGCGCTGCGGCTGGGCTTTACCCATGAAGGGACGTTCCGCAACCACATGATCGTCAAGGGCGAGAACCGCGACACGGCCTGGTTTTCGATCACCGATGGAGACTGGCGGGTCTTGGCGCCGGCCTATGCCGCCTGGCTGGACGCGGAGAATTTCGACGAGGACAACCGGCAGCGTCAAAGCCTGTCGGAACTGACGGGCAGGGCGCTGCCGGGACGCGGCGGCGCGGGCTAAAGGCTTGCGACCCTGGCCAGGCGTTCCTGCACCAGCCCGCTGATCCGGGCCAGATCGCTGGCCAGGGCATGGCCCGCCTCGCGGTCGCGCTGCAAGGCCGTGGCCGCCGCCTCCAGCACCGGGTCATGGGCCGACCGGGCGATGCCCGCCAGGAAATGGGCGATGTAATCGACCGCCGTGGTGTCCTGCGCGCTGGCCAGGATTTCGGCCACATGGGCCAGGTCGTCGCGCAGGCCCGAAGGGTCGGGCTGGATCACCTCGTCCGGCAGCACGCGCAACCCGTGGCCCCGCGCCTCGACCGGCAGGGCCGACAGGATCGTCTGCTGAAAGACCGCCAGGCTTTCGATGGGCTTTGCCAGAAAGCCGTCCGCCCCGGCAGCCAGCGCCACGTCGCCCAAGCCCGGATCGCCCGAGATGCCCAGCAGCACCGGCACCCGGGGCTCGGTCGTGGCGACCTGGCGGATCAGCCCCGCGCCGTCGCCGTCGGGCAGGCCCAGATCCACGATGACCACCGCGGGGCGATAGGTTTGCAGATGCCGCGCGGCGGACCGCAGGCAATCGGCCCGCCGGATCCGCGCGCCCGAGCGCAGGCACAACAGCCGCACGGCCTCGCTGGCGAAGCGCGAATCCTCGACCACAAGAACGGTCAGCCCGGTCAGCGGGCGGTTCGGCAACGAGGCCCGCCACATGGGCAAAGCTTCGACCACGTCGGACGCAATGTCTTTCTGCATGTCAGTGTCCCTACCAATGTCGCCGTTCCAGTTAGCGGCCGATTCGCTAAGAAGCGGTTAACGCCGCCGGGTTTTCCTTTCGCCGCCCGTCCGAAGGCCCTAGAAGCGGTGAAAACGGAGGAAAAGATGATTGGACGCCTCAACCACGTCGCCATCGCGGTTCCCGACCTGGCCGCGGCGCAGGCCCAATACGCCAACACGCTGGGCGCCAAGGTGGGCGCGCCGCAGGACGAACCCGACCACGGCGTCACGGTGGTCTTTATCGAACTGCCCAACACCAAGGTCGAACTGCTTCATCCCCTGGGCGAGGACAGCCCGATCAAGGGGTTTTTGGACAAGAACCCCTCGGGCGGGATCCATCACATGTGCTTCGAGGTGGAGGACATCCTGGCGGCCCGCGACCGGCTGAAGTCCGAAGGCGCGCGCGTGCTGGGCGACGGGGAACCCAGGATCGGCGCGCATGGCAAGCCGGTGCTGTTCCTGCATCCCAAGGACTTCAACGGCTGCCTCATCGAACTGGAGCAGGTCTGATGAACCTGACCGGAGGCATCGTCCTGTTCGCCGTCTTGTGGTTCCTGACCCTGTTCATCGTGGTGCTGATCGGCCAGCGCAGCCAGCAGGACGCGGGCGCCATCGTGCCGGGCACCCCCGCGGGGGCGCCCGCCGACCTGCGACTGAAACGCAAGCTGATCTGGACCACGGCCATCGCCTTGGTGATCTGGGCCGCCATCGCCGCCGTGATCCTGGGCGGCTTCGTCACCCGCGCGGATATCGCGAACCTGGACCGGCTGGTCCGCTGAGAAGGTGGAACAGATGCGTGAAGGCCGCCGCGGCCAGCAGCGGCACCGCGATGTTCACCACCGGAACGGCCAGCGCCACCGCGACCAGGACGCCCGCCAGCGTGACCCGCGCCCCGTTGGCCTTGCGCAACGCCGTCGCCTGCGGTTCGTCCATGTGGCGGCGCGCGGCCATCTGGAAGAATTCCCGTCCCAGCAGCCAGCCGTTCGCGCCGAACAGCAGCACGGGCGCCAGCGGCCCCAGAAAGGGCGTCAGCACCAGCGACACCACCGCAACCAACAGAACGGCCGCGACAACCGCCAGTGATTCCAGCAGCCCGTCCATGAAGTCCAGCGAGCTTCCGCGACGGGCGGGATAATGGATCTCCTCGACCGCGTCGGCGACCCGTTCGGCGAACAGCCCCGCGAAACCCGCCGCAACCGGGGCCATCAGGAAAAAGCCCATCAGCGGGAACAGCGCCAGTGACCCCCAGGACAAGGCCGATCCGACATCCAGCGAGCCGATCCAGGGCAGCGACCAGTTCCCCGGAACGAAGCTGCGGACGGCCCAGAAAACCGCCGATTGCAGGGCAACGAACAGCAGGATCGTTAGCCCGGCGCCCATCAGCGCCAGCCGCAGGATGCGGGGGCGCAGCAGATCCAGCCAGGCCAGCGCCAGGGCGCGAAGAACGGTCATTCCAGCCAGCTTGTCTTGGCCGCGACATCGGGACGCGGGCGCTCGGGCGGCGTCTCGCCCCGGCTGCCCAGGTGGACCAGCCCGACGATGCGCTCGTTCTCGGACAGGCCCAGGTGGGTGCGCCCGAAGGTCTCGTCCAGAACCGCGGGCCCCGTCAGCCAGGCCGCGCCCCACCCCGAGGCCAGCGCCGCGTTGACCAGCCCCAGGCAGACCGCGCCCGCCGACAGGAACTGTTCCCATCCCGGCACCTTCTCGCTGGCGACGGGTGCGGAGATCACCGCCACGATCGCCGGAGAGGCGAAGGCCGCCGCCGCCTTGTCCGCCGCCGCCTCGCCCTGGCCCGCCGCCAGCACCTGATCGCGCAGGATCGGGGCCAGCCGGTCAAGGGCGGCGCGTTCTAGAACCACGAAGCGCCAGGGTTCCAGCTTGCCGTGGTCGGGGGTGCGGGCGGCCAGCGTCAGCAGGCGCAGGATCTCGGCCCGGTCGGGGGCGGGCTCGCGCAGCATCTTGGGCGGATGCGACCTGCGGGTCGCCAGGAAATCCAGCGCGGCATCGTTGCGATAGGTCATGGCAGTCTCCTTCGCGCCCGTTGTTTCCGAAAGCGGCGGGTTGCGCAACCTAGCCGCGCTCGATCCGATAGTTGCCTTCGGGCAGGTTCAGCGCCAGCCGCAATTCGGCCAGCTGGTGCATCGACAGGGTGACGCGCACCACCTCGTCGTCGGGGCCGACCTGTTCCACCACCACCCGGTCGTCGAAGGACAGGATCACCACGTCCTCGTTCAGGGGGCCGGTGTCGGGATCGGCCTCGTCGATCAGGGTGATGACGGTGGCGTCGAAATCATGCTCGATGGTGAACATCGCTGTCTCCTTGGTTCGGCCGACATTCGCGTGATGAGCGCCCTTCGGCAAGCGGGCAGGGTTTGCGCGGCTTCTGACGAGAGGATAAGATCGGCGCGGATCAAGGGTAAGACCGCGTGACGGCGAAATGCGGCGAAGGGCAAGGGGCAGAGTGATGAGGCAAGTCGCGGCGATCCTGGGTGCGGGGCTTCTGGGCATGGCGGCCTGCGCGCCCCTGCCGATGGACCCCGCGCCGTCGCCGGTCGGCCCTTACGCCGCGCCCGTGCCTGCGCCGGTCCTAACCAACGACGGCAGCCCGCAATCGACCGCCCGGATGTTCGTGGCCGTCATGCGCCGGATGGAACCCGCGGTGGAACGCGAATGCCTGCAACGGCGCACGCAGCCCATCAACTGCGACTTCCAGTTCGTCGTGGACGACCGCCCGGGGCAGGAGCCGAACGCCTTTCAGACCATCGACGCCACGGGACGCCCGATCATCGGTTTCACCTTGTCGCTGATCGCGCTGGCCCGCAACGGGGACGAGATCGCCTTTGTCGTGGGCCACGAAGCCAGCCACCATGTCCTGAACCACCTGGACCGCAAGGCCGGGGCGGCGGCGGCAGGGGCGGTGATCCTGGGCAGCATCGCCTCGGTTTACGGCAACAACCAGGAAGCCATCGAAACCGCGCAGCGCATCGGCGCCTCGGTCGGTTCGCGCTATTATTCCCGCGATTGGGAGCTTCAGGCGGACTATCTGGGCGCGATCATGACCATGAACGCGGGCTTCGATCCCATCAACGGGTCGCGGTTCTTCGAACGAATCCCCGATCCGGGCGATCATGTCCTGGGCACCCATCCCTCGCGGGCGGCGCGCCTTGCCCAGGTCCGCCGGGCGGTCGATGACGTGGTCAGCGGACGCATCCGGTAGCCGCCGCAGGATTTCACCTGCGGCAAATATGCCACGATTCGCGCCGGAACACCGCCGCGGCTGCGGCGGCCGCAATGGGATAATTCATAACCGTTCTGGAACCTAACGCCTAAACAAGGTGTTGCGCCATCTTGTGTTTCAAAGAAGCAGGAACGCTGACAATCTTCGCGCAACTGGCAAAAAAAAGCTGACCGATCGGCGGAAATCTGCTTTCGTCACCATTACCATGCACATAAAATGCATGTGATTTGACGTGGTAGCGCGATGCCAATGGGCGTCCGTTTGGAGTTGCGGGATGATCGGCGTCGTAGTTTGGAGCAGCGTGGACAAGGAAAAGGCGGTGATCTGGTGCGAGGATCATGCCGCCTTGGCCTATCTACAGGGCCGCGAGAACCTCGCCAGCCCGGCCAGTTGGCCCCAGCCGGGGGATCTGGTGGAACTGGAAAGCGAGATCGTCGGCGCGCTTCGCAACGCCCGTCGGGTCAGCCTGCTTTCGGAACAGGAATTTGCCCATCTTCCGGGAATGCTGCGCGCCAGCGCCCCTCCGGCCGAGCCGCATCTGCGCATCGTTTCCTCGACCCCGCAGCCCGATTCGAGAGACCAGCTCGCGGCGGGCCCGGCCCTGAGGGCGGCGGCCGCAAGCTGACCGGACCAAGCTGACCGGACCAAGCTGACCGGGCTCAGATCCCGCGCGCCAGGGCGGCGACGCCGGTGCGGGCCAGGTCGGCCAATCCCAGGGGCCGCATCAGATCGGCAAAGGCGTCCAGCTTGGTGGGCGTGCCGACCAGTTCGAAGACAAAGCTTTCCAGCGTCGAATCGACCACGTTGGCGCGGAAGATTTCAGCGATCCGCAGCGCCTCGACCCGCTTTTCGCCCTGGCCGCGCACCTTGAACAGGCCCAGTTCGCGTTCCACCGCCGGACCCTCGACCGTCAGGTCGTGAACCTCGTGCACGGGCACGATCCGCCCCAGCTGCGTCTTGACCTGAGCGATCACGGCGGGCGTGCCGCGCGTCACCAGCGTGATGCGCGACCGGTGGCCGGTGTGATCCACCTCGGCCACGGTCAGGCTGTCGATGTTGTAGCCGCGCCCGGAAAACAACCCGATCACGCGGGCCAGGACGCCCGGTTCGTTCTCGACCAGCACGGCCAGGGTGTGGCTTTCCTCGACCTGGGAATTCGGATCGCGCAGGTCATAGGCCGAATGGCTGGACGCGCCCTTCTGGATGTTCAAAGCGTTCATGGCTCCGCCTTCATCTTCGTGTAAATATCCCGGGGTGTGGGGCAGCGCCCCACATGATCACACCAGCACGGCGCCATCGACCTCGATCACCCCGAAGGTCGCAGCCTCGCCCAGCAGCATCTCGTTGTGGGGCTTGCCGGACGGGATCATCGGGAAGCAGTTCTCGTGCTTCTCGACCAGGACATCCAGGATGAAGGGGCCGTCGTAATCCAGCATCTGCTGGATCGCGTCGTCCAGATCCTTGGGATCCTTGACCAGCGCGCCCTTGCAGCCAAAGGCTTCGGCCAGCTTGACGAAATCGGGCAGGCTGTCCGACCAGCTTTGGCTGTAGCGTTCGCCATGCAGAAGCTGCTGCCATTGGCGGACCATGCCAAGCCGTTCGTTGTTCAGGATGAACTGCTTGACCGGCAGGCGGAACTGCACCGCCGTGCCCATTTCCTGCATGTTCATCAGCCAGCTTGCGTCGCCCGCGACGTTGATCACCAGCGCCTCGGGATGGGCCATCTGCACGCCGATGCTGGCCGGCAGGCCATAGCCCATCGTTCCCAACCCGCCCGAGGTCATCCAGCGATTCGGCCCCTCGAAATGCAGGTATTGCGCGGCCCACATCTGATGCTGGCCGACCTCGGTCGTGATGTAGCGGTCGCGGCCCTTGGTCAGCGCCTCCAGCCGTTCCAGGGCGTATTGAGGCTTGATGATCGTGTCGCTGTTCCGATAGGACAGGCAGTTCTTCGCCTTCCATTCCTCGATCTGCTGCCGCCACCGGGCCAGCGCGGCGCCGTTGGTCTTGCGGCCGCGCGATTTCCAGACCTTCAGCAAATCCTCCAGCACATGGCCGACATCGCCGACGATGGGGATGTCCACATGGATGACCTTGTTGATGGAGGACGGGTCGATGTCGATATGCGCCTTGATCGAGTGCGGGCTGAAATCCGCGACGCGGCCGGTGATGCGGTCGTCAAAGCGCGCGCCGATGTTGATCATCAGATCGCAGCCGTGCATCGCCAGGTTCGCCTCGTAAAGGCCGTGCATTCCCAGCATTCCCAGCCAGTTCCTGCCGGATGCCGGATAGGCGCCAAGCCCCATCAGGGTCGAGGTGACGGGAAAGCCCGTCGCGTCGGCCAGTTCCCGCAGCAACTGGCTGGCGCCGGGGCCCGAGTTGATGACGCCGCCGCCGGTGTAAAGGACCGGACGTTCCGCCGCCTCGATCAGTTCGACCAGGCGGGTGATGGCGGCGATGTCGCCCTTGCGGACCGGCTGATAGCGGCCCGGTTCGACCTGCCTGGGGCCGACATAGGTGCCGGTCGCGAACTGCACGTCCTTCGGAATATCGACCAGCACCGGCCCCGGACGGCCCGAGGTCGCGACCTGGAAGGCCTTGTGGATCGTTTCGGACAGCTTGTCGGTGTCCTTGACCAGCCAGTTGTGCTTGGTGCAAGGCCGGGTGATGCCGACGGTATCGGCCTCCTGGAAGCCGTCCGTGCCGATCATAAAGGTCGGAACCTGGCCCGACAGCACAACCAGCGGGATCGAATCGAGCAGCGCGTCGGTCAGCCCCGTGACGGCGTTCGTGGCCCCCGGACCCGACGTGACCAGCACCACCCCTGGCTTGCCCGTGGACCGGGCATAGCCCTCGGCCATGTGGACCGCGCCCTGTTCGTGGCGCACCAGGACATGGGTGATGTCGTTCTGCTGGAAAATCTCGTCGTAGATGGGTAGCACCGCCCCGCCCGGATAGCCGAATACCGTATCGACACCCTGATCGCGCAGGGCTTCGACAACCATTCTTGCACCCGTCATCGTTCGGGACATCGCTTCCTCCATCAGGTCAAGGCACGCGGCGGCTTCCCGCCCGCGAGTCGGCGCAAACTATGGAGGACACCCGGCAGGGTCAATGGGTCGCCGCGGATAAAATGACGCCGATCACAGGATTTTTGTAATTTTCTTTCGCCCTTTTCAGCGGTCGAATTGCGGCAAGGCGATCCGCGCGACCTGTTCGACGATCGGATCGACCGACAGGGGGTGCGCCTCGTTCGAATGGTCCTGCGGATCGCCGATGTTCTGCCAGACCCCGCCCTTGTATATCTCGAGCGCGGAAAAGCGCGCCTTGTAGTCCATCTTGCGGCTGCCCGGCACCCAGTAGCCCAGGTAGATGTAGGGCAGCTTGGCGGCCCGCGCGATCTCGATGTGATCCAGGATCAGGTATGTCCCCAAGCTCGCCGGTTGCAGGATCGGGTGGTAGAAGCTGTAAACCAGGGACAGGCCGTCATCCAGAACGTCGGTCAGGCAGACCGCCGCCAGGAAATCGTCGCCGGGCGCCAGCCGCTCGGGCCGGTCCCCGCTGCAACGGTATTCGATCACGCGGGTCTTGACCGGCGTTTCCTCGATCATGGCGGCGAATTCGAAGATGTCCATGTCGGCCATCCCGCCATCGGCATGGCGGCTGTCCAGGTATCGGCGGAACAGCTCGAACTGCTCCTCGGTCGCCCAGGCACTGGTGGCGAGGCGCTTCAGGCCCGCGTTGCGGCGCAGCAGGCGGCGCTGCGTGCGCGAGGGCTGGAAGTCGGCCACCCGGATGCGGGCCGACATGCAGGCCACGCAGCTTTCGCAACTGGGCCGGTAAAGGACGTTCTGCGACCGCCGGAAACCCTGGCGCGACAGCGCGTTGTTCAGTTCGGCCGCGTTGTCGCCATGCAGCGCCGTGAACAGCTTGCGTTCCGCCCGCCCGTGCAGGTAAGGGCAGGGCTGCGGAGCCGTGACATAGAATTGCGGCGCATGCGGAAGGGTATGGCGCATCAGGTGCGGCCCTTGTGGCGGGTTGTCGTTCCTGAACTGATCATGCGCCGAAAAGGATCCGTCTGGCCGATTGTGGATTTGCGCGAAAGCCTAGCAATGATTGCGTGACGCGCCAAGCCGGGAAAGACTTAAAGCTTGAACGGACCCCGGGGGGGAAGCGGGGGACATTGACCGGGCCGGGCCTTTGCCTGACCATGCCGCGCATGGATTTCGCCGCCCGCATCACCCGCCATCCCCTTGCCGCCGATCCCGACCGGGCGCGGCACGTCCTGTCGCTGTTCCCGACGCTGGATCCCGCGCTGGCCGCGCTGGTCGGCGGCGCGGCCGGATGCAGCCCCTATCTGGCGGGCCTGCTGCAAAAGGAGGCCGACTGGCTGCCCGGCGCGCTTGGCCGGGACGATGTCGTCGCCCGCGAAACGGCGGGTTTCGACGGCCTGTCCCCCGAGGATCTGGCGGTTGCCCTGCGCCGGGCCAAGCGCCGGGTCGCCCTTTATGCCGCACTGGCCGACCTGGGCGGCGTCTGGCCGCTGGAGCAGGTGACGGGCGCCTTGTCCGACCTGGCCAACCGCGCCGTCGATCTGGCCCTGCGGGTCCATGTCGCGCAGGAACGCCGCCGCGGCAAGCTGCCCCGGACCGATGCCGATGCGGGCGGGATCTTCGCGCTGGCCATGGGCAAGGGCGGCGCGCGGGAACTGAACTACAGTTCCGACATCGACCTGATCGTGCTGTTCGACGAGACGGCCTATGACAGCCAGGACCAGACAGAGGCGCGCGCGGCGCTGATCCGCGCCACCCGCAAGACGGCCGCCCTGCTGTCCGAGGTGACGGCCCACGGCTATGTCTTCCGCACCGACCTGCGGTTGCGCCCGGACGCGGCGGTCACGCCGGTCTGCATCTCGACCGCGGCCGCGCTGGCCTATTACGAGGCCGAGGGGCGGACCTGGGAACGCGCGGCCTTTATCAAGGCGCGGGCGGCGGCGGGCGACATCGCGGCGGGCGAACGTTTCCTGCGCGAACTGCGGCCCTTCGTCTGGCGCAAGCACCTGGATTTCGCGGCGATCCAGGACGCCCACGACATGCGCCTGCGCATCCGCGACCACAAGGGCCTTGGCGGGCGGCTGGAGATTCCGGGCCACAACATGAAGCTGGGCCGGGGCGGCATCCGCGAGATCGAGTTCTTCACCCAGACCCGCCAGCTGATCGCGGGCGGGCGCGACCCCGGCCTGCGCCAGCGCGACACCGTGGGCGGGCTTGCCGCGCTGGCGGACAAGGGCTGGATTCCCTCCGATGTCGCGGGGCAGCTGATCGACCATTACCGCGCGCATCGCGACATCGAACACCGCATCCAGATGGTCAACGACGCCCAGACCCACAGCCTGCCCAAGGACGCGGCTGGCGTGGCGCTGATCGCCGCGATGATGGGCGAGGCGGATGCGGACGCCTGGTCCGCTCGCCTGCGCGCGCGGCTGGAGCATGTGCACGAACTGACCGAAAGCTTTTTCGCCCCCGGCGGGGCCGCCGAGCGTCCGTCGATCTCGCCCGAATCGCAGACGGTGATCGACGGGTGGCACGCTTATCCGGCCCTGCGCTCCACCCGCGCCCAGCAGATCTTCAAGCGGGTCGAACCCGAACTGCTGTCCCGCATGGCCCGGACCGGCCACCCGACCGAGGCGCTGCGCCGCTTCGACGCCTTTCTGTCTGGCCTGCCCGCCGGCGTGCAGATCTTTTCCCTGTTCGAGGCCAATCCGACGCTGATCGACCTGCTGGTCGACATCTGCGGCAGCGCGCCGGGGCTTGCCGCCTATCTGACGCGCCACCCCGCGGTGCTGGACGCGGTGCTGGGCGGCAGCTTCTTCTCGCCCTGGCCGGGCGTTCAGGGGCTGCGCGCGGATGCGGAGCGTTTGCTGCAAGGGGCGCTGACCGGACCGGGCGGCGGATACGAGGCCGCGCTGGACGGCGCGCGCCGCTGGGCGCATGAATGGCATTTCCGCGTGGGCGTCCACCACCTCCGCGGCCTGATCGACGCGGACGAGGCGGCGCGCCAGTATGCCGACATCGCGGACGCCTGCGTGGGCGCGCTGTTTCCCGTCACCGCCGGGGATTTCGCCCGCAAGCATGGCGCCCCTCCGGGGCGGGGGGCGGTGGTGCTGGGCATGGGTTCGCTGGGCGCTCGGACGCTGAACGCGGGATCGGACCTGGACCTGATCGTGATCTATGACGCGGACGGGGCGGACGGTTCGGACGGGCCGCGCCCGCTGGCGGCGCGTCCCTATTACGCGCGGCTGACGCAGGCGATGATCACCGCGGCCTCGGCCCCCACGGCCGAGGGGCGGTTATACGAGGTGGACATGCGGCTGCGCCCCTCGGGGCGGCAGGGGCCGGTGGCGACCGCCATCCAGAGCTTCGAAAGCTACCAGATGACCGAGGCCTGGACATGGGAGCATCTGGCCCTGACCCGCGCCCGCGTGGTGGCGTTTGCGGGCGAGGGGGCCGAGGAGCTGGCGAACGATGTCGAGGCGCTGCGGCTGGCGGTGCTGCGCGGGCGCGGCGCCGATCCGCGCGTGATGCCCGACCTGGCCGACATGCGCGAACGGATCTTCGCGGCCCGTCCCCTGGATGGCGCGTGGGAGGCCAAGGTCGGTCCCGGCCGGTTGCAGGACATCGACCTGCTGGCGCAATCGCTGGCGCTGCGGGCGGGCGATCCGGCGCGCGGGACGCTGGCGCAACTGCGCGCCGGGCGGCGGGCGGGGCTGATCGCCGCGGAGGATGCGGACCGGCTGGCCTCGATCTGGCGCTTCCTGTGGCGGCTTCACGCCTCGGGGCGTCTGCTGACGGCCAAGCCCCTGGACATGGATGAAATCGGCCTCGGCGGGCAGGAATTCCTGCTGCGGGAAAGCGGCGCCAGGTCGATCGCGGACCTTGCCGGCCGCCTGCGCGATTTCTGCGCCGAAGCCGCCGCGCTGATCGACGCGGCCCTGCCGGTCGAAGCGGGCTAGGCGCTTTTCCGGGCCGGCGCCGCGGCGGCGGCAAGACCTTCGTCGATCGCCTGAGCCGCCGGCCCGACGTCGGGCCGGCGCTCGCCGATGGTGCCCAGCAGCGGAACCGAAACCGTGCCTTCGGGGACTGCCGCGGCAGCGGCGTCGGCGTCATAGATTCCATGCGCGGTCTTGTCCCAGTAAAAGGGCTTCACGACCACCTCGTAGATCGCCTTCCACCCGGCAAGGCAGCCCAGCGGGAAATACAGGTGCAGGCTGGGCACCCAATACATCAGGTGGCGGTGCTTGTCGCCCCGGACCGCCCACATGCCGACCCCGATGGACAGCAGTTCCGAGGCGACAAAAGTTCCGAACAGCGCCGGGATGGCATAGCCGCCCCAGACCCCCGCCAGCGGCTCGCGCAGCGGATGTGGCAGGCCCAGGCTCAGCAGCCAGAAGCTCCACAGGACGGGGGCCAGCAGGTATTGCGACAGGCTGCCCAGGAATTGGATCTGGAAGCCGATAAAGCGGCGCGGCCCCAGTTCCCGCCACAAGGCGCGGGGATCGCGCATGTGGACCCCCCAGGTCATCGCATAGCCTTTCAGCCAGCGGGACCGCTGCTTGATCCAGGGCAGGGCGCGGCAGTTCGCCTCCTCGTCGGTGGTTGTGTCGATGATGGCGGTTCGCCAGCCGCGCCGGGCCAGGCGCACGCCCAGATCGGCGTCCTCGGTCACGTTCCAGGCGTCCCAGGCACCGACCTGTTCAAGCGCGTCGCGGCGGAAGAACAGGGTGGTGCCGCCCAGGGGGACCACCAGCCCGAGGCGGGCGACGCCGGGAAGGATCACCCGGAACCAGGCCGCGTATTCGATGGTGAAGCAGCGCGCCAGCCAGTTGGTGCGCGGGTTGTAGTAGTCAAGCGCGCCTTGCAGGCAGGCCACGTCGGCGGGCGCGAAATGGAAGCGGCGGGCCACGGTGTGCAACTGGTCGGGGTCGGGCCGGTCCTCGGCATCCCAGACCCCGATGATCGCGCCCCGGCAGAAGTTCAGCGCATAGTTCAGCGCGCGCGGCTTGGTCTGCACGGGGCCGTTCGGCACCTCGACCACGCGGATCCAGCCGGGCAGGCGCACCCCTTGCAGGGCGTTGCGCGTCACCTGGTCGCTCGCCTCGATCACCAGCAGGATGTCGGTCAGTTCGCGCGGGTAGTCCAGCCGCGACAGGCGGCCCACCAGCTTGCCCGCGACATCGCTTTCCCGAAACAGCGGCACCATGACCGAGATCACCGGCAGCGGCCCGGTCATTTCCGCCCGCGCGGCCTTGCCCCGGGCCAGGTCCTCGGCCAGGGCGCGTTCCTCGGCATGGACGCGGCGGGTCGCCAGAAGGGACAGCAGCTTCAGCCCGCTTTGCGCCAGCAGCGACACCGTAGCCCACAGCGTCAGGACCGACAGAACCGTCACAGGCACAAGCCACAGGCCAAGGGCCAGGGCCGCCATCGCGCCCAGGGCGATGCGGCCGGTGCGCGCCTCGTTCCGGGACCGGCAGCTTTCAGCGGCGGGGACGCGCATCTCGGCCTGGCGGATCATGGCGATGCGGCGGACGGCCAGAACGGCGGCCTGGACCTGATCCTCGCTGCACAGCAGCATCCGCACCTGCCCGAAGCCTGCGGGGAAGGAGGGGATCAGCGCGGCGAAAGCCTCGGGGCGGGCGGTGGCGATCCAGGTGACGCCGCCGATGCGCCGCCAGGGCAGGACGGCGTTCGTCAGGCAGAACTCGGTCCCCAGGGCGTCGATAAGGCGCGGATCGCCCGGCGTTTTCGCGGGATCGAGGGCCGTTGTGCGCCATTGGCGGCACAAGGCGCGCAGCAGCGCCTCGGGCGTGACCCAGCCTTGCGACAGAAGGATCTGACCCAGGCGGCTGTCCTGCCGCCCGCGCATCACGCTGGCCTTCAGCAGGTTGCCGGGATCGACGGCGCCGTCTTCCAGAAGCAGCTGTCCCAAGGGCGCCTGATTGCGGGGCGCCATGGTCGGCGCCGCCGCGTCGGCGGGCGGAACGGCTGAGGTTTGCGGACTGGCCATGGGCGATTCCCTTCTGGATCGCCCATGGGTGGCATGAAAGCGGTTAAGAAGGGGTTAAGCCCCAGATCGGCGGCTGCGCATCGCGTCGGCGAAACGCTGGAACAGATACAGGCTGTCCTGAGGGCCGGGCGCGGCCTCGGGGTGATATTGCACGGAAAAGACCGGCTTGTCCTGGACCCGGATGCCGCAATTGCTGCCGTCGAACAGGCTGACATGGGTCTCGATCACGCCGCGGGGCAGGGTCTGGCTGTCCACCGCGAAGCCGTGGTTCATCGAGGTGATCTCGACCTTGCCGGTTTCCGTGTCGCGCACGGGATGGTTCGCGCCATGGTGGCCGTGGCCCATCTTCACGGTCTTCGCGCCAAGCGCCAGCGCCAGCATCTGGTGGCCCAGGCAGATGCCGAAGATCGGCATGTCGCGGTTCAGCAGCCCCTGGATCATCGGCACGGCATAGGCGCCGGTCGCCGCCGGATCGCCGGGGCCGTTCGACAGGAACACGCCCTCGGGGTCATGGGCCAGAACCTCCTCGGCGGTGGCGGTGGCGGGCAGCACGGTCACGTCGGCCCCGAAGGCCACCAGCGAGCGCAGGATGTTGCGCTTCGCGCCGTAGTCCAGCGCCACGACCTTGAAGGGCTTGGGCTCGGGCGAGGTGCCAAAGCCCTTGCCCCATTCCCAAGCGCCCTGGTCCCAGCGATAGCTTTGGCGGCAGGTCACGTCGCGCGCCAGATCGAGACCCACAAGGCCGGTCCAGTCGCGGGCCTTGGCGACCATGGCGGCGATGTCGAAATTGCCCTGGGGGTCATGGGACAGCACCACATGCGGCGCGCCCTGCTGACGGATCGCGCGGGTCAGGCGGCGGGTGTCCACGCCGCCGATGCCGATGCGGCCGCGCCGGGCCATCCAGTCCGCCAGATCGCCCGCGGCGCGCCAGTTCGACGGCTCGGTCGGATCCCAGCGGACAACGATGCCGCTGGCGACGGGATCGGGGGCCTCGTCGTCTTCGGGCGTGATGCCGGTGTTGCCGATATGGGGAAAGGTGAAGGTGACGATCTGGCTGGCATAGGAGGGATCGGTCATGATCTCCTGATAGCCGGTCATCGCGGTGTTGAAGACCAGCTCGGCCACGACTTCCCCGGGGGCGCCGAAGCCCTGGCCGTAGAAGACGGTCCCGTCGGCAAGCGCAAGGCAGGCGGTCGGTTTGTTGGCCATGGCAAGCACCCTTTGCGTGAAATCTGCCGGTCAATAAGGGCCGGGGCTGGCAAGGTCAAGGACATCGCCCCATCTTGATTTGCGCGGGGGGCTGGCCTAAACGCCAGGTTTTCGCGTCCCCGGGAGACGACAATGGACCTGCGCGCCACCCTGCAAGCCGCCACAAAGGAAGCCATGAAGGCCAAGAACAGCGCGCGGCTGTCCACGCTGCGGCTGATCACCGCCGCCATCAAGGACCGCGAGATCGCCGCCCGCACGGGCGACGGCGACGGCACGCTGGGCGACGCCGATCTGATCGCCATCCTGTCCAAGATGGTCAAGCAACGCCAGGAATCGGCCAAGGCCTACGAGGAAGGCGGCCGGCTGGAGCTGGCCCAGAAGGAGGAGGACGAGATCGCCGTCATTCAGGAGTTCCTGCCCCGGCAGCTGTCCGAGGCGGAAACCGCCGCCGCCATCGACGCGGCCATCGCCGATCTGGGGGCGACCGGGATCCGCGACATGGGCCGCGTCATGGCGGAACTGCGCGACCGCCATGCGGGGCAGATGGATTTCGGCACCGTGGGGCCGCTGGTCAAGGCGCGGCTGTTGAACTGAAAAGGGTGGCAGGGCGTTGAACGCGGCAGGAGGCGACAGCGATGCCAGCCAAGTCGAAAGCCCAGCAGAAAGCCGCGGGGGCCGCCCTGTCCGCCAAGCGTGGCGACACAAAGGTGGCGGACCTCCAGGGCGCGTCCAAGGACATGCATGACAGCATGAGCGAGGCTCAGCTGAAGGATCTTGCGCAAACCGCGCGCAAGGGCAAGCCCGAGCATGTGAAGAAGGACTGATCAGCGCAGGCTGGCCAGCCGCCGTTGCAGGTCGTCGTGCAGGCTGCGGCGTTCCTCGGGCGTGAGGAAGGCGCCCAGTTCGATCTCTCGTTGCCCGTCGGTAAGCGTCAGGTAGGATTCGACCGGCCCGCGCCGCAGCGTCGGGCGCAGCCAATAGCTGTTCGTTGTCCATTCCCGCAGCCGCCCGCCCGGATCGCGGCGCGAGACCCGGGCGGTCCTGCGGTCCAGCACCAGCTCCTCGGCCATGTCGCCCCGGGCATAGCTGCGCTGGATCGCATGCCACACCCCGCCGATCACCAGCAGCACAAAGGGCAGAAGGCCCCAAAGAACGGCGGTGCCCAGCATCGCCACCACCGGCAGCGCCATGAAGCCCGCCGTTACCCCGATGAACCAGACAAAGCCGCGGCGGGGCAGCGACTGATAGGGCCAGAGCCTCAGCCGATATGATAAGGCCCCGGTGTGATCCGGGGCCGTGTCGATCCATTCATAGGGCATCAGTGGGCGTGGCTGTGATCCCAGTCCTCGCGCCGGGGAAGCTGCTCGAAGGTGTGCTCCGGCGGGGGCGAGGGCAGGGTCCATTCCAGCGTGTCGGCGTATTCGTTCCAGTAGTTGTTCTGGGTCACGCGCTTGCCTGCGAACAGGGTGTAGAACACGACGCCGATGAAGAACAGGAACGACGCGAAGGACAGGTAGGCGCCCAGAGAACTGATGTAGTTCCAATAGGCGAACTCGACCGGATAGTCGATGTAGCGGCGCGGCATCCCCTGGCGGCCCAGGAAGTGCTGCGGGAAGAAGGTCAGGTTCGCACCGATGAACATCATCCAGAAGTGCAGCTTGCCCGCCCATTCGGGATACTGGCGGCCCGACATCTTGCCGATCCAGTAATACACGCCCGCGAAGATCCCGAAAACCGCGCCCAGCGACATCACGTAGTGGAAGTGCGCCACGACATAGTAGGTGTCATGGTAAACGCGGTCCAGCGGCGCCTGCGACAGCACAACGCCGGTCACGCCGCCCACGGTGAACAGGAACAGGAAGCCGAAGGCCCAGAGCATGGGCGTCTTGAACTCGACCGAGCCGCCCCACATCGTCGCGATCCACGAGAAGACCTTGATGCCCGTGGGCACGGCGATGGTCATGGTGGCCAGCATGAAGTAGCTTTGCTGGGTCAGCGACATGCCCGCGGTGTACATGTGGTGCGCCCAGACAACGAAGCCCAGCACGCCGATCGCGGCCATTGCCAGAACCATCGGCAGATAGCCGAAGATCGGCTTCTTGGCGAAGGTCGAGATCACGTGGCTGATGATGCCGAAGCCCGGCAGGATGATGATGTAGACCTCGGGGTGGCCGAAGAACCACAGGATGTGCTGGTACAGCACCGGGTCGCCGCCGCCGGCCGGGTTGAAGAAGTTGGTGCCGAAGTTGCGGTCCATCAGCAGCATGGTGATGGCGCCGGCCAGCACCGGCAGGGCCAGCAGGATCAGCCAGGCGGTGATAAAGACCGACCAGGCGAACAGCGGCACCTTGAACAGCGTCATGCCGGGGGCGCGCATGTTCAGGAAGGTGGTGATGATGTTGATGGCGCCCAGGATCGAGGACGCGCCCGACACGTGAACCGCGAAGATCGCCAGGTCCATGGAATAGCCGGCCTCGGTCGTCGAAAGCGGCGGATACAGGACCCAGCCGACGCCCGAGCCCAGCTGGTCGGACCCGCCCGGCGACAAAAGCGACGCCACGCCAAGCGCCACGCCCGCCACATACATCCAGTAGGACAGGTTGTTCAGGCGCGGAAAGCTCATGTCCGGGGCGCCGATGTGCAGCGGCATGAAATAGTTGCCGAAGCCGCCGAACAGCGCGGGAATCACCACGAAGAACATCATCAGGACGCCGTGATAGGTGATCATCACGTTCCACAGATGCCCGTTCGGGGTGCATTCGGCGGTCGCGTCGGCGATGAAGCGCGCGCCTTCCAGGCACATGTATTGCACCCCGGGATTTTGCAGCTCCATCCGCATGTAGACGGTGAAGCTGACCGAGATCAGACCCACGATCCCCGCGGTGAACAGGTACAGGATCCCGATGTCCTTGTGATTGGTGGACATGAACCAGCGGGTGAAGAACCCGCGTTGGTCGTGATGGTCGTCGTGGCCATGAACGGCTGCGTCTGCCATACCCGAACTCCCTCAGATATAGTGATCCGGTCCGGCAGACCGGCATTTCCCTGGGGTTGTTCTAGACCAGCCATGCCGACCCGGCAATGCCCTAAGGGCGCCGGAACGGCAGCTTTTGGCGGCAAACGGCGCTACGGGGTCAACGATACACAAGAACGGGGATTTTGGAATGGGTCAGAATCTTGGTGGCCTGGCTGCCCATCACCAGCGCTGCCATCCCGCGCCGTCCGTGGGACGCCATGGCGATCAGGTCGCAGCCTTCGGCCAGGGCGGTGTCGATGATCGCCTCGGAGGGGCTGTCGTGCCATTTGTGATGGGTCCGCGCGGACACGCCCGCGGCCGCCGCCTTGTCGCGCGCCGCTTGCAGGATCCGTTCGGCCTGGCGGGCGGCATCCGCGTCGTAGCTGCCGCGCGTGCTTTCGACCTGCATCGAATCCGCGCTGAGGATGCGGAACGGTTCGGTTACGATCACCACCGTCACCTCCGCCCCCATCCCGGCGGCAAGCGCGATGCCCTTGTCGACCGCCTGGGTTGCCAGTTCCGACCCGTCGGTCGGGATCAGGACATGCTTGAACATCGCTCCTCCGTCGCTGTGGAACCGCCGCTGCGGTCCGGTTTCGGAGGGCAACCTGCCATGGCAGGCTTCGGGGCGGATTGATCCAGGTCAAACGGACCGGCCCCGAAAGACCGGCCCGTCGCGGGAAGCGTCAGCCCGTCACTGGGCGGCAGGCGAGGCGCTTGCCAGAAAGGCCGCGATATCGGCCTGGTTCTTGTTCAGCTTGAAGGTCATCTTCGTGCGCGCCGCCGAGTCGCCGGTCTTTTCCTGCACGAACTTGTTCGGATCGGTGATATAGGCGGCCAGATCCTCGACCGTCCAGACCTCGCCCGCATCCTTCAGCGCGATCAGCGCCTCGGAATACTTGTAGCCTTCCTGGCTGCCCGCCGGACGGCCCACGATGCCGTACAGGTTCGGTCCGGTGGCCCCGCCCTTCACGATGTCCTCGCCCTCGGGCGACTGGATCATGTGGCAGGCCTTGCACTTGCGGAATTCCTTTTCGCCGTTTGCGGCATCCTGCGCCAAGGCGGGCATGGCTAGGACTGCACCCGTCAGGGCGGCAATGATCGCAAATCTCATTCTTTCCTCGCTATTCCAAAAGATTGGAAGTCCCAGCCAACCTACATAAAGCCGCAAACGGGAATAGCCAGCCGTCAGAAGGTCGCATCCGACGAAAAGCGGTCAGCCGAGGACCGCGTCGAACTGCCGCCGCAGCGCCACGTCCAGGTCCGCCATGCCGACCGGCAGGCCCAGATCGACCAGGCTGGTCACGCCATGCCCGCTGATCCCGCAGGGCACGATGCCGTTGTAATGGGTCAGGTCGGGTTCGACATTGATGGCGATGCCGTGAAAGCTGACCCAGCGGCGCAGCTTGACGCCGATGGCCGCGATCTTGTCGTCGCGGGGGCTGCCGTCGGGCAGGGGCGCCTTGTCGGGGCGCGGCACCCAGACCCCCACGCGCCCGTCGCGGACCGCGCCCGCGACGCCGAATTCGGCCAGCGCGGCGATGACCCAGGACTCCAGGCCGGTCACAAAGGCCCGCACGTCGCGGCCGCGCCGGTTCAGGTCCAGCATGACGTAAGCGATCCGCTGCCCTGGCCCGTGATAGGTGTATTGCCCGCCCCGCCCGGTGACATGAACAGGGAAACGCGCCTCCAGCAGGTCGCCGCCCTTGGCGCTGGTGCCCGCGGTGTAAAGCGGGGGATGTTCGACCAGCCAGACGGCCTCGTCCGCCCGGCCCGCATGGATCGCGGCCACCCGCGCCTCCATGAAGGCCACGGCCGCGTCGTAATCGGTCAGCCCGTCTGCCGTGATCCAGTCCACCATGCAGGCGGTCTGGACCGCCGCGCGCGCGCCGTCAAGCGGGGGCGTAAAATCCCCCTTTTCAATCCGCCGCGCCTCGGCTATCACCCGCCGCACTGCCCGGATGCGGTCGTGGCGGAATTGGTAGACGCGCAGCGTTGAGGTCGCTGTTCCTTAACCGGAGTGGAAGTTCGAGTCTTCTCGACCGCACCATCTTTCCCTGACATCGTTGTTGCGGCAAAAACCGGGCACACGCCCGTTGCGAATGAGGATGTTATGAAGATTACCGTTGTCGGCCTGGGCTATGTCGGGCTTTCGAATGCGGTGCTGCTGGCGCAACAGTCCACGGTGGTGGCGCTGGACATCGACACGGGCAGGGTGGCTGCCGTCAATGCCCGCCAAAGCCCGATCGAGGACGCCGACATCGCCCGCTTTCTGGCCGAACGCGATCTTGACCTGACAGCCACCACCGACCCGCGGCAGGCGCTGGAAGGCGCCGATTTCGCGATCGTGGCCACGCCCACGAACTATGACCCGCGCACCAACGGCTTCGACACCTCCTCGGTCGAGGCGGTGATCGCCCTGGTCCGCCAGCACGCGCCCGCGGCGCCCATCGTCGTCAAGTCCACCGTGCCGGTGGGCTTCACCAGCCGGATGCGGGCCCGGACGGGCTTCGACGGCATCATCTTCTCGCCCGAGTTCCTGCGCGAAGGGCTGGCGCTGCACGACAACCTGCATCCCAGCCGGATCGTTGTCGGCGACAAGGGCGAGGCGGCCCGCCGCTTTGCCGGCCTGCTGCTGCGGGGGGCGCTTTCCAAGGACGTGCCGGTCCTGTTCACCGATTCGACCGAGGCCGAGGCGATCAAGCTGTTCGCCAACACCTTTCTGGCCATGCGCGTGGCCTATTTCAACGAACTGGACAGCTATGCCCTGACCCACGGCCTGGATCCCCATGCGATCATCCGGGGGGTGGCGCTGGATCCGCGGGTGGGCGACTATTACAACAACCCGTCCTTCGGCTATGGCGGCTATTGCCTGCCCAAGGACACCAAGCAGCTTCTGGCGAACTACTCCCTGGTGCCGCAGAACCTGATCGCGGCCATCGTCGAATCGAACCGCACGCGCAAGGATTTCATCGCCGACCAGATCATCGCGCAGAACCCGCGCACGGTGGGGGTCTACCGGCTGGTGATGAAGGAAGGCTCGGACAATTTCCGCGACAGCGCCATCCAGGGCATCATGAAGCGGATCAAGGCCAAGGGGATCTCCTGCATCGTCTACGAGCCTGCCTTGCAGGCCGATCACTTCTTCCATTCGCCGGTCGAGCGCGACCTGGAGGCGTTCAAGGCCCGGTCGGACCTGATCATCGCCAACCGCCGCCACGACGACCTGGCCGATGTCGCGGACAAGCTGTTCACCCGCGACCTGTTGCAGCGCGACATCTAGGCGCGGATGACGCCGGGCGCCCGCATATCCGCCGCGATCGAGGTGCTGGACCGCGTTCTTGCGGGCCAGCCCGCCGAGCAGGCCTTGCTGCGCTGGTCGCGGGCCAGCCGGTTCGCGGGCTCGGGCGACCGGGCGGCGGTGCGCGACCTGGTGTTCGACGCGCTGCGCTGCCGCAACAGCCATGCCGCTCTTGGCGGGGCGCTGACCGGGCGCGGGCTGATGATCGGCGGGTTGCGCGCCGCCGGACGCGATCCTGCCGTCCTGTTCACGGGACAGGGCCATGCCCCCGAACCCCTGGCCGAGGGAGAGGGCGCCGGCCCGGCCCACGGCGTGTCCGACATCCCGGACTGGCTCGGTCCCTTGTGGAACGGCTCGCTGGGCGAGGATGCGGGTGCCGTCGCAGCGGCGATGCGGCGGCGGGCGCCGGTCTGGCTGCGCGTCAACACGCGCAAGGCCACGCCTGCCGAGGCCCTGCGCGCCCTGGCCGATGACGGGATCGCCGCCACCCCCGACCCGCGCCTTGAAACGGCCCTGCGGGTGACGGAAAACGAACGCCGCCTGGCGCAGGGCCGCGCCTATCGGGACGGGTTGGTCGAGTTGCAGGACTTGTCGCCGCAATTGGCCTGCGCCGCCCTTCCGGTGGCGCCGGGAATGCGCGTCCTGGATTATTGCGCGGGCGGGGGCGGCAAGACGCTGGCCGTGGCGGCGCGGGCCGCGGATCTGACGCTGGTCGCCCATGACGCCGATCCGGCCCGGATGCGCGATCTGCCGCAGCGCGCCGCGCGGGCAGGGGTCCAGGTGCGGCTGGACGCCGATCCGGCGGGCCGCTTCGACCTGGTGATCGTGGATGCGCCTTGTTCCGGCTCGGGCACGTGGCGGCGGACGCCCGATTCGAAATGGCGCCTGACCGAGGCGGCGCTGCGCGATCTTGTCGCGTTGCAGGCAGGGATCCTGCGCAAGGCGGCGCGGCACGTGCCGCCGGGCGGGCTGATGGCCTATATGACCTGTTCGGTTCTCGATCCCGAAAACGACGGGCAGGCGGCGGCGTTCCTGCGCGACCATCCGGGATTTTCGCAGGTGTCGCGCCGTCTCTGGACCCCCCTTGACGCCGGGGACGGCTTTTTCATGTCGCTGCTGGCCCGCCGATGAGGCCGCGCGCCGCCATTAACGCAATCTTAAGCGCTTTGGCGGTACCCAGCACCTGGAGAAACAGGAAAGGGGCTCGGCGCATGGTTCTCGGGGAAACGCAATCGGCCTTGTCGCGCAATGCCGCGGTGGCCTTGCCCTTGCTGATGTGTCCGGTGGCGCTTGCGGCCATCACCGCCCTTGTCGCGCCCCAAAGCCGCTATGGCGTGCTGGCCCTGGTGATTGGAACGGTCGCGGTTGCCTGGTATATCCTGGGGGGCGTGATCTCGCTGGGCTATGTGCTGGACCGGCTGGCCGCCCGGCGGGCCCTGGCGAAGATCCGGCACGAGGTTGCCGCCGCCCCGGAGCCGGTCTGGATCTGCGATTCCGACGGGCTGGTGATGTTGCAGAACGAGGCCTCGCGCAGCGGCTTCGGCGACATTGCCGGGCAGAACATCCTGCGGCTGGTGTCCGGCCTGCGGGCCGACGCCCTCCAGGACATGGAGGGGCTGGTGCGCCGCGCGGGCTATGCGGGCTGCGCGGATCTGGCGCTGGCCTCGGGGGACACGCTGACGCTTGGCCGGGCCGAGGATGCGCCCCTCCAGATCTGGTCCTATCACCGCCAGGGCAGCGCCGCCCCGGCCCCGGCGGACGAGGACGAGGACGAGGAGGAAGCCCCCGACGATTTCGAGGCGATCCCGGTCGCCCTGCTGCGCATCGCTCCGAACGGCTATATCCGCCGGGCCAATGCCGCGGCCCGGCGGCTTCTGGGCCATAGCCTGCCCGAAGGGCCGGACCCGGTGCATATCGGCAGCCTGCTGGACGGTCCCGGCCGCCCCGCGGGGGAATGGATCGCGGAAACCCATGCCGCCCGCCGCACCGACGGCCGGTCCGAGGTGCTGCGCCTGCGTTCGCCCGACGACGCGGCCAAGGAACAGCATTTCCAGGTCACGCTGGCGCTCGATCCGGTCGAGCAGTCGGGGGTGATCGCGGTGCTGAACGACGCCAGCGCCCTCAAGACGCTTGAAGCGCAGTTCGTGCAAAGCCAGAAGATGCAGGCCATCGGCCAGCTGGCGGGGGGCGTCGCGCATGACTTCAACAACCTGCTGACGGCCATCCGGGGCCATTGCGACCTTCTGATGCTGCGTCACGACAAGGGCGACCCCGATTATGCCGACCTGGACCAGATCGGCCAGAACGCCAACCGCGCCGCCGCGCTGGTGGGCCAGCTTCTGGCCTTCTCGCGCCGGCAGCAGCTCAAGCTGGAAACGCTGGATCCGCGCGACGTGCTGGCGGATCTCACCCATCTTCTGAACCGCCTGGTGGGCGAAAAGGTCACGCTGACGATCACCCACGATTCCGCCCTGCGCGCCATCCGCGCCGACAAACGACAGCTGGAGCAGGTCATCATGAACCTTGTGGTCAACGCCCGCGACGCCATGCCCGCGGGCGGCAACATCGAGATCCGCACCGACGTGGCGGCCATCGGCGGCGACGGCGCGCGCGGCAAGGTCTCGCTGCCCCGGGGCGACTACCTGCGGATCCGCGTCACCGACGAGGGCTGCGGCATCGACCCGGCCCTGCGCGACAAGATCTTCGAGCCGTTCTTCACCACCAAGCGCGTGGGCGAGGGGACCGGCCTGGGCCTTTCCACCGCCTATGGCATCGTCAAGCAGACCGGCGGCTACATCTTCTGCGACAGCGAACCGGGCAAGGGCACCTGCTTCTCGCTGTATTTCCCCGCCCAGGCCGGTGGCCAGCCCGCCCCGCGTCCGGCGCCCGCCGCGGCCGCCATCCCGCAGCCCGAACGCCGCGCCACCGTTCTGCTGGTCGAGGACGAGGCCCCCGTCCGCGCCTTTGCCGCCCGCGCCCTGCGGCTGAAGGGCTATGACGTCCACGAGGCCTCCAGCGCCGAGGAGGCGCTGTCGCTGCTGGACGGCACCCTGGCCGTGGACATCTTCGTCACCGACGTGGTCATGCCCGGCATGGACGGGCCAAGCTGGGTCCGCGCGGCCCTGCACGACCGCCCCGGCACCAGGGTGATCTTCATGTCGGGCTATACCGAGGACATTTTCGGCGAAGGTCACGAGCCGATCCCCAACGCCACTTTCCTTGCCAAGCCCTTCACGCTGAACGAACTGGCGCAATGCGTGGCCCGCCAGTTGCAGGGTCCGCCGCGCCGCCTGGACGCGTGAACGCTTTCTTAACGGTTCCGGCCCAAGGATGGTTAAGGAAAGATGATTCGTCCTGTGGATAACGCTTGAAAAAGCCGTCCCGACAACGCATCTATGCCCAGGAACAAGAAGTGAACATAAACCTCCCGTAGCCGGCAGATTGCTGTATCGGCCGGGCTGTGAAATAACGGTAAGGACGATATGGCACAGGCGAGCATCTTCGACATGAACGACAAGCGCAGCGCGGACAAGCAGAAGGCGCTCGACAGCGCCCTTGCCCAGATCGAGCGGCAATTCGGCAAGGGCTCGATCATGAAGCTGGGCAAGGACAGCCCGGTGGCCGAGATCGAGGCGACCTCGACCGGGTCGCTGGGGCTGGACATCGCCCTGGGCATCGGCGGCCTGCCCAAGGGCCGCATCATCGAGATCTTCGGTCCGGAAAGCTCGGGCAAGACCACGCTGACGCTGCATGTCGTGGCCGAGGAACAGAAGAAGGGCGGCGTCTGCGCCTTTGTGGACGCGGAACACGCCCTGGATCCGCAATATGCCAAGAAGCTGGGCGTGAACCTGGACGAGCTGCTGATCAGCCAGCCCGACACCGGCGAACAGGCCCTGGAGATCGTGGACACGCTGGTGCGGTCGGGCGCGGTCAGCCTGGTGGTGGTCGATTCGGTGGCGGCGCTGACGCCGAAATCCGAAATCGAAGGCGACATGGGCGACATGCAGATGGGCAGCCAGGCCCGCCTCATGAGCCAGGCGATGCGCAAGCTGACCGCCTCCATCGGCCGGTCCAACTGCATGGTGATCTTCATCAACCAGATCCGCATGAAGATCGGCGTGATGTTCGGCAACCCGGAAACCACCACGGGCGGCAACGCGCTGAAATTCTATGCCTCGGTCCGCCTGGACATCCGCCGCACCGGCGCCGTCAAGGACCGGGACGAGGTGATCGGCAACACCACTCGCGTGAAGGTCGTCAAGAACAAGGTGGCGCCGCCCTTCCGGCAGGTGGAGTTCGACATCATGTACGGCGAGGGCGTCAGCAAGGTGGGCGAGCTGATCGACCTTGGCGTCAAGGCCGGCGTGGTCGAGAAATCGGGCGCCTGGTATTCCTATGGCGACGAGCGCATCGGCCAGGGCCGAGAGAACGCCAAGCAGTTCCTGCGCGACAATCCCGAAAAGGCCATGGCGATCGAGGACAAGATCCGCGCAAGCCACGGCCTGGAATTCGCCGTCGAGGGCGGCGAGGACGACAGCCTGACCGAGGAATGATCGGCGGAAACGGCGCGCGGGCAGGGATGCCCGCGCGGTTTCCTGCGCCTGTCCTGCGGCAAGCGTGAATGGCGATTGCTGGACAGGGCAGCCCTCGGGTTATAGACCATTCGCCAAACCGGCGCGCCTGTTCGCGCCATCAGCTTGCGAAGGCCCCCGATGCCCACACTGAACGACATCCGCTCGACATTCCTTTCCTTCTTCGAGCGCAACGGCCATCGCGTGGTCGACAGCTCGCCCCTGGTGCCGCGCAACGACCCGACGCTGATGTTCACCAACTCGGGCATGGTGCAGTTCAAGAACCTGTTCACCGGGGTGGAAACCCGCGACTACAAGCGCGCGACCACCGCGCAGAAATGCGTGCGCGCGGGCGGCAAGCACAACGATCTGGACAATGTGGGCTACACCGCGCGCCACCACACCTTTTTCGAGATGCTGGGCAATTTCAGCTTCGGCGACTATTTCAAGGACGGCGCCATTCCCTTTGCCTGGGAACTGCTGACCAAGGATTTCGGCATCCCCAAGGACAAGCTGCTGGTCACGGTTTACCACACCGACGACGAGGCCGCGAACATCTGGAAAAAGGTCGCGGGCCTGACCGACGACCGGATCATCCGCATCCCGACCTCGGACAATTTCTGGCAGATGGGCCCGACCGGCCCCTGCGGTCCCTGCACCGAGATCTTCTATGACCACGGCGATCATATCTGGGGCGGCCCTCCGGGCAGCGCGGACGAGGACGGCGACCGCTTTATCGAGATCTGGAACCTTGTGTTCATGCAGAACGAGCAGTTCGAGGACGGCTCGATGCGCGCGCTGGACATGCAGTCGATCGACACCGGCATGGGGCTGGAGCGGATCGGCGCGCTGCTCCAGGGCAAGCACGACAATTACGACACCGACCTGATGCGCTCGCTGATCGAGGCAAGCGCCCACGCGACCAGCGCCGATCCAGACGGGCCGGGCAAGGTCCATCACCGGGTGATCGCCGACCACCTGCGCTCGACCAGCTTTCTGATCGCGGACGGGGTGATGCCGTCGAACGAGGGGCGCGGCTATGTGCTGCGCCGGATCATGCGCCGGGCGATGCGCCACGCGCACATGCTGGGCGCGCAGGACCCGGTCATGCACAAGCTGGTGCCCGCCCTGGTGCGCCAGATGGGCGCTGCCTATCCCGAACTGACCCGCGCGCAGGCGCTGATCGAGGAAACGCTGCGCAGCGAGGAAACCCGCTTCCGCCAGACGCTGGACCGCGGGCTGCGGCTGCTGGACGACGAACTGGCCCGCCTGCCCGAAGGCGCGAACCTGCCGGGCGAGGCGGCCTTCAAGCTGTATGACACCTATGGCTTCCCGCTGGATCTGACGCAGGACGCGCTGCGCGAGCGCGGCCGGTCGGTCGATACCGCCGGCTTCGACGCCGCCATGGCCGAGCAGAAGGCCAAGGCGCGCGCCGCCTGGGCGGGTTCGGGTGAATCCAAGGACGCCGCCATCTGGTTCGAGCTGGCCGAGAAGCACGGCGCGACCGAGTTTCTGGGCTATGACACCGAGGAAGCCGAGGGCCAGATCCTCGCCCTGGTGGCGGACGGGACGGACGTGGCCGAGGCCGAGCAAGGCCAGACGGTGCATATCGTGGTGAACCAGTCGCCCTTTTACGCCGAAGCCGGGGGGCAGGTGGGCGATACCGGGCTGATCAGGACGGAAACCGGCGCGGCCCGCGTGACGGACACCAGAAAGGTCGCGGGCGTCTTCCTGCACGTGGCCGAGGTGACGCTGGGCACCATCAGCCGCGGGCAGGGCGCCACGCTTTCGGTCGATCACGCCCGCCGCAGCGCCATCCGGGCCAACCACTCGGCCACGCACCTGCTGCACGAGGCGCTGCGCCGCGCGTTGGGCGCGCATGTCGCGCAGCGCGGCAGCCTGAACGCGCCCGACCGGCTGCGCTTCGACTTCAGCCACAACAGCGCCGTCTCGCCCGAGGAACTGGCGCGGGTCGAGGCCGAGGTGAACGATTTCATCCGCCAGAACGCGCCCGTGGAAACGCGCATCATGACGCCCGACGACGCGCGGTCCTTGGGCGCGCAGGCGCTGTTCGGCGAGAAATACGGCGACGAGGTGCGGGTCGTCTCGATGGGCCGTCTGACCGACAGCGGCAAGGGAACGGACGGCCACACCTATTCGCTGGAGCTTTGCGGCGGCACGCATGTCGTGCGCACGGGCGACATCGGGGCCTTTGCGCTGCTGGGCGACAGCGCATCCAGCGCGGGGGTGCGCCGGATCGAGGCGCTGACCGGACAGGCCGCCCTGGCGCATCTGCGCCATTCCGACAGCCAGCTGTCGGAAATCGCGGGCATCCTCAAGGCGCAGGCGGGCGATGTCGTGAACCGCGTCAAGGCGCTTGCCGAAGAACGCAAGGCGCTGGCGAACGAGGTCGCGCAACTCAAGCGCCAGTTGGCCATGGGCGGCGGCCAGGCCCAGGCCGCCAAGGACATCGGCGGCGTCAAGTTCATCGGCCGCAAGGTCGAGGGCGTCGGCGGCAAGGAACTGGGCGCCCTGGTCGACGAGATGAAATCGCAGCTTGGCAGCGGCGCGGTGCTGGTTCTGGCCGAGGCCGAAGGCAAGGCCACGGTCGCGGCAGGGGTGACGCCCGATTTGGTGGACCGGATCAGCGCCGTGACGCTGGTGCAGACCGCCACCGCCGCGCTTGGCGGCAAGGGCGGCGGCGGGCGGCCCGACCGGGCGCAGGGCGGCGCGCCCAGTCTTGCGGCTGCCGCCGACGCCATCGCCCAGGTCGAGAAACTGCTGGAGGAAACGGCATGACCGCGCTCTGGATCGCCCATGTGACCGTCACCGACCCCGAGGCCTATGCGAAATACGCCCAGGCCGCCGGTCCGGCGATCGCCGCGCATGGCGGGGTTTTCCTGGCGCGCGGCGGGCGGTTCCAGCAGATGGAGGGGGCGGAGCGTCCCCGCAACGTGGTCGCGCGCTTTCCCAGCTTTGACGCCGCCGTTGCCTGTTACAACAGTAGCGAATACCAGGCGGCGCTGGCTTATGCCAAGGGCGCGTCCGAACGCGACCTTGTGATCGTCGAGGAAACGCCTCCGCCAGCGGAATAGGCTTTGTTTGTCATCCTTTCGTGGTATTTCTGACGCATAACACAGAAACGCGAAGGGGCAGGATCATGTGCCGTTGGGCCGCCTATGTGGGCCAACCGATTTTCCTCGAGGAAATCGTCAGCCGCCCGGATCATTCGCTGATCCGGCAAAGCCAGGGGGCGCGGCGCTGCGTGACGCCGGTGAACGCGGACGGCTTCGGCCTGGCCTGGTATGGCGAACGGCCCGAGCCGGGGCTGTATCGCGACGTGATGCCCGCCTGGTCGGACCCGAACCTGCACAGCCTGGTCGCGCAGGTGCGGTCGGGACTGTTCATGGCCCATGTCCGCGCCTCGACCGGGACGGCGACCAGCCGCAACAATTGCCATCCCTTCGTCTCGGGCCGGTGGAGCTTCATGCACAACGGGCAGTTCGGCGGCTATGACGCGTTCCGCCGCGATGCCGACGGGATGATCCCCGACGATCTTTACGCCCACCGCAAGGGCGCCACCGACAGCGAGGCACTGTTCCTGATCGCCCTGGGCGAAGGCCTTGACCTGGATCCCAAGGGCGCCATGGAGCGCGCGGTCGCGCGGCTGACCGATCTGGCGATGCGTCGGGGCAGCGCGCCCTTTGTGCGGGCCGCCTGCGCCTTCTCGGACGGGCAAAGGCTTTATGCGATCCGCCATGCCAGCGACGACGGGGCGCCCAGCCTGTTTCACCGCTGGTCGCAAACCCGCAACGGGCGCGCCGTGGTGTCGGAACCGCTGGAAACCGACGAGAACGACTGGACCGAGGTGCCGCCGGGCAGCTTCTGCATCTTCGACCAGGGCAGCGTCACCATCCAGCCGTTCCTGCCGCAGGCGCAGGCCCGCGCGGCCTGATCCTTACCCCTGCGAAGGGGCGTGGCGCGGGGCAGGGGGCGTGGCCTCTCCCATGGCGGGTTCCCCCGACACCACGGTGGCATGGCCGCTGGGCTGCGGAGCGGCGGCAGGCGGCAGGTCGGGCACGGGTTCCGGCGCGCGCGCGGGCGAGGCCGCGGCGGGATATTCCGGCTGCGGTGGGCGGGCCTGCGACGGGGCGGGAACGGCGAGTGTGCGGCGGAAGACCAGCAGGTTGTGATAAACCGTGTTGCGCCCGGTCAGGCCGCTGCGTTCCTCGGACGGCAGGACATCGGCGCGGACATATTCCCAGCCGTCGCGCGCCATCCGGTTCAGCTCCAGGGTGAGGGCGACCGAATAGCGATCCGCCGGCGTCTTGGCATCCTTGGCCTTTTCGCCGCGAGACGGGGCGGGAATGACGCTGTATTCGAACTGGCCCAAGGCGATGCTCCCTTTGATGCGCGGCTGCGTCCCGCGATAACCTGATGCTGCGGCCGAGGTTCCGGACGCCGGAACCGCACCCGTCACATCCCGAGTTTCCTGGCGACCAGCTCGTTGACCGCGGCCGGGTTGGCCTTGCCGCCGGTGGCCTTCAGCACCTGGCCCACGAACCAGCCGGCCAGCTTGGGGTTGGCGCGTGCCTTTTCGACCTGAACGGGATTGGCCGCGATGATCTCGTCCACGGCGGCCTCGATGGCGCCCAGATCCGTGACCTGCTTCATGCCGCGCGATTCCACGATCTGCGCGGGATCGCCCCCTTCGGTCCACAGGATCTCGAACACGTCCTTGGCGATCTTGCCGGAAATGTCGCCCGACTGGATCAGGTCGATCACCCCGCCAAGCTGGGCCGCGGACACGGGCGAGGTTTCCACCGACAGCCCTTCCTTGTTCAGCCGCCCGAACAATTCGTTGATGACCCAGTTCGCCGCCTGCTTGCCGTCGCGGCCGCGCGCCACGGCCTCGAAGAAATCGGCATTCTCGACCTCGGCCGTCAGCACGCCCGCGTCATATTCCGACAAGCCCAGTTCCTTGACGAACCGCGCCTTCTTCTCGTCCGGCAGTTCGGGCATGGCGCGGGCGATGTCGTCAACCCAGGCCTGCTCGATGTCCAGCGGCAGCAGGTCGGGATCGGGGAAGTAACGGTAGTCATGCGCTTCCTCCTTGGAGCGCATGGACCGGGTTTCCCCCTTGTCGGGGTCGTAAAGGCGGGTTTCCTGGACAACCGTGCCGCCGTCCTCGATGATGGCGATCTGGCGGCGGGCCTCGTGTTCGATGGCCTGTTGGATGAAGCGCAGCGAGTTCATGTTCTTGATCTCGCACCGCGTGCCCAGGTGGCTGAAGTCCTGGGTTTCCTGGTAGCGTTCATAGGCGCCGGGCGCGCAGACCGAGACGTTCACGTCGGCGCGCAGGTTGCCGTTCTGCATGTTGCCGTCGCAGGTGCCCAGATAGCGCATGATCTGGCGCAGCTTGGCGACATAGGCCGCCGCTTCCTCGGGGGACCGGATGTCGGGACGGCTGACGATCTCCATCAGCGCCACGCCGGTGCGGTTCAGGTCCACGAAGGACATGGTGGGATCCATGTCGTGGATCGACTTGCCCGCGTCCTGTTCCAGGTGGATGCGTTCGATGCGCACGCGGCGGGCGACGCCGGGGGCCATGTCCACGATCACCTCGCCCTCGCCCACGATGGGGTGGTAAAGCTGGCTGATCTGGTAGCCCTGCGGCAGGTCCGGGTAGAAATAGTTCTTGCGGTCGAAGGCCGAGCGCAGGTTGATCGCGGCCTTCAGCCCCAACCCGGTTCGCACGGCCTGGGCCACGCAGAATTCGTTGATGACCGGCAGCATTCCCGGCATGGCCGCATCGACAAAGGCGACATGGCTGTTCGGTTCCGCCCCGAAGCCGGTCGATGCGCCCGAGAACAGCTTGGCGTTGGACGCCACCTGGGCATGCACCTCGAGCCCGATCACCAGTTCCCAGTCCCCCTTGGCCCCGGCGATGGTCTTGGGCTGCGGGGCTGTGAAGGAAAGATGGTCAAGCATCGGAAACCTCGGATGGGTCGGGCGAGTATTGCTGGTGCAGGTCTTTTAGGTCAGCGCGCCGGTGATGTCACGGGGGCGGCGGGCGCAAATCGTCACGATCTTCCGCCGGTGCGAATCACGCGGCTGACAGAAAAGCGCGGGCAAATCGTTAACCGCGCATGTCCCATGATCCGTTTCGGCGGATTTCCGAGCATGGGGGTTCGCGTCCTTGGCGTGATGCCGCCGACGGTTCCGCTGCCACCTTGCCAGTTTATCCAGCCGGGATATGGGTTTGTGCGACGAAACAACCCCACGAGGACCGGATGCGCTCTGCGCTTGTGCCCCTTGCCGCCCTGGCTTTCCTGGCTGCGTGCCAATCCACGACGACCCCGCAATCCGAAAGCAAGGCCGCGTCCGAGGCACAGCAGATGCAACTGGCGAACCAGCCGCCGATGCGGTGGGGTCAGACCGCGGGGTCGGAGCAGTGGACCAAGGCCACGCTGTCGGCGCTGGACCGGGAAGGGGTCACGATCCTGTCGCGCGTCCCGAACGACATCGACGCCTTTTGCCCGAACTACGCGCAACTGAACCCGACGGGGCGCAAGGCCTTCTGGGCGGGGCTTCTGTCGGCGGTGGCCAAGCACGAAAGTACCTACAATCCGCAGGCCAGCGGCGGCGTCGGCAAATGGCTGGGGCTGATGCAGATCGCGCCCGCGACCTGGCGCAACTATGGCTGCGACGGCAACATCAAGAACGGCGGCGACAATATGTCCTGCGCGGTCAAGATCATGTCGCGGCAGGTGGCGCGCGACAATGCGGTCGCCCATGACGGCAACGGCTGGCGCGGGATCGCGCGCGACTGGGCGCCGCTGCGCAACGCCTCGAAGCGCGCCGACATCGCCGCCTGGACCAGCAGCCAGAGCTATTGCAGGCCGCAGGCGTAGGAGGGGCGTTGCCCCTCGGCCCGTTCCGGGCCTCACCCCAGGGTATTTCGGACAAAGAAGAAGGGCGGGGGGTTCCCGCCCTTTCTTCTCAGCGCAGGGCGGCCAGGATGCGCGCCCAGGACCGCGCTCCCTTGGCGAAGCTTAGCAGATCGTACTTCTCGTTCGGGGAATGGATGCGGTCGTCGTCGCGGGCGAATCCGACCAGCATGGAGTCCATTCCCAGGATCGTCTTGAAGTCGCCCGCGATGGGGATCGAGCCGCCGCTGCCGATAAAGGCGGCCTCTTGCCCCCATTCCTCGCCCAGGGCCTGCCGGGCGGCGGCGAAGGCGGGGTCCGAGGTGTCCATGACGCTGGCCGGGCTTCCGCCGTGCTCGTGGAATTCCGCCGTGCAGTCGGGCGGCAGGAAGCTCCGCACATGGTCGCGGAAGGCCGCGCGGATGCGGGCCGGATCCTGGGTGCCGGTCAGGCGGAAGCTGACTTTGGCGCGCGCCTCGGCCGGAAGCACGGTCTTGAAGCCGTCTCCGGCATAGCCGCCGGTGATGCCGTTGATTTCGGCCGTGGGGCGGTTCCAGGCCATCTCGACCGGCATCCGGTCCTTTTCGCCGACGGGGTGGGACAGGCCCACGCGGCCCAGCATCGCGCCGGCGTCGAAGCCCAGCGATTCCCAATCGCGGCGCAGGTCGGGCGGCAGATCCTGAACGCCGTCATAGAAGCCCGGCAGGGTGATCCGGCCATCGCCGGTCTTCAGCGCGGCCAGCGCCTGCGCCAGAACCATGATCGGGTTGGCCGCCAGGCCGCCGAACAGGCCCGAATGCAGGTCGCGGTCGGCGCCGCGGATCACGACCTCCTCGCCTACCAGGCCGCGCAGCTGCGTGACGATGGCGGGGCGGGTGCCGCCGAACAGTTCGGTGTCGCAGATCATCGCCAGGGATGCCCGCAATTCGGCGGCGTTCTCGTGCAGGAAGGGCCGCAAGGACGGCGAGCCGGACTCTTCCTCGCCCTCGAACAGCAGGATCAGGTCGGACGGCAATGCGCCATGCACGTCGCGCCAGGCCCGGAAAGCCTCGACAAAGGTCATCAGCTGGCCCTTGTCGTCGGAAGCGCCGCGGGCGCGGATCACGCGGCCGGCGGGCGTGTCCTCGATCCGGGGATCGAAGGGCGGGCGGTCCCACAGCGACAGCGGATCGACCGGCTGCACGTCGTAATGGCCGTAGAACAGCAAGGGCCGGGCGCCTCCGGGCCGCGAGCGGGCGACCACCATCGGGTGGCCGGCCGTGTCGCGGACCGCCGCGTCGAAGCCGATCCCCGCCAGTTCGTCCCGCAGCCATTCGGCGGCGGCGCGCACGTCGCCGGCATGGGCCGGATCGGTCGAGATCGAGGGGATCCGCAGAAAGGCCGCCAGCCTGTCCAGAGCCGCGTCCAGTCCTTGATCCAGCCGGGCCAGAACCTCGTCCAATCTTGCGTTTCGCGCCATCTTCATCCCTCTTTTCCGAGTCATTCGATAGGTTTCGCGCATGGTCCTTTGGTCCCCGTGCGACAATTTCGACCTGTCATTTTCGGCATTTGACATGTATCAACGCAGGACCGCGCGCGATCTGACAATGATTGCACCCAGCCAGCTATGCAAGGGAACGCCCGTAATGAACTATGATGCCGCCTTGGACCAGGCTATCGGCCGGCTGCATGAGGAAGGCCGCTATCGCACCTTCATCGACATCGAGCGGGTGAAGGGTCAGTTCCCCCAGGCTGTGTGGACGCGCCCCGACGGCGAAAAGCAGGACATCACCGTGTGGTGCGGCAACGACTATCTGGGCATGGGCCAGCATCCGGTGGTGCTGGAGGCGATGCACGAGGCGCTGGACGCGGTGGGCGCGGGCTCGGGCGGGACGCGCAACATTTCGGGCACCACGGTTTATCACAAGCGGCTGGAAGCCGAACTGGCCGACCTGCACGGCAAGCAGGCGGCCCTGGTCTTTTCCAGCGCCTACACCGCCAACGACGCCACGCTGTCCACCCTGCGCAAGCTGTTCCCGGGACTGATCATCTATTCGGACGAACTGAACCACGCCTCGATGATCGAGGGGATCAAGCGGTTCGAGGGCGCCAAGCGCATCTTCCGGCACAACGACGTGGCCCATCTGCGGCAACTGCTGGCCGCCGACGATCCGACCCTGCCCAAGCTGATCGCCTTTGAATCGATCTATTCGATGGACGGCGATTTCGGCCCGATCGAGGCGATCTGCGACCTGGCGGACGAATTCAACGCCCTGACCTATCTGGACGAGGTTCACGCGGTCGGCATGTACGGGCCGCGCGGCGGCGGCGTGGCCGAGCGCGACGGGCTGACGCACCGCATCGACATCTTCAACGGCACGCTGGGCAAGGCCTTTGGCGTCTTCGGCGGCTATATCGCGGGCACGGCCAAGATGATGGACGCCATCCGGTCCTATGCGCCGGGCTTCATCTTCACCACGTCCTTGCCGCCCGCGGTGGCGGCGGGGGCGGCCGCCTCCATTGCCTTCCTGAAGGGCGCCGAAGGCCAGCACCTGCGCGACGCGCAGCAGCTGCATGCCCGGATCCTGAAGATGCGGCTGAAATCGCTGGGAATGCCCATCATCGACCACGGCAGCCATATCGTGCCGGTTCATGTCGGCCATCCGGTCCATTGCAAGATGCTGTCGGACATGCTGCTGCGCGACTATGGCATCTATGTCCAGCCGATCAATTTCCCGACCGTGCCCCGCGGCACGGAACGGCTGCGCTTTACCCCCTCGCCCGTCCATGCGCCGCGCCAGATCGATCATCTGGTCAAGGCGATGGACAGGCTGTGGTCACATTGCGCACTCAACCGGCAGGAAATGAGCGCATAGCCAATTCGCCTGGTGAACTGCTCTCGCTTGCGTGATAAGCTCGGGTTAATGAAAAGCAAGGAACCGTTCGATTCGGGGCGGTGTTCCTGCATCGGGCTATGAGGCAGACGAGAAAATGAGCAGGCTGCGGGCTGAGAACCCGGCAGAACAGGATTTGCGGGTGGAGGAAGTGGACCATTTCCTCGACGACGACACGCGCCTTGGCGACATCCTGCGGGGCGAAAGGGCAACGCTGGGCAAGTCGCTGCTGGATGTGCAGCGAGAGTTGCGCATCCGTGCCTCTTATGTCGCTGCGATTGAGAATTGCGACATTACCGCCTTTGACACGCCATCCTTCGTGTCGGGCTATGTCCGGTCCTATGCGCGTTATCTGGGCATGGATCCCGACTGGACCTTTCGCCGGTTCTGCCTGGAGTCCGGCTTCCAGCCGACCCATGGCATGGCGCCCGCGGCAGCCGGACCGAAGCCCGCGAAGCGGCCATCCGACCCGGTCGAGGCCCTGGCCAATCCCAAGGCGCTGTTCATCCCCCAGCAGGAAAGTTTCTGGTCCGATGTCGAGCCGCGCGCCATCGGCGCGGTGCTGGTGCTGATCGCGCTGGTTTGCGGCCTGGCTTATGGCGGCTGGTCGGTCCTGCAAGAGGTGCAGCGCGTCACACTGACCCCGGGCGAGAACGCGCCGGGCGTGGTGACGGCGCTGGATCCGGCCGAAGGCGCGGGCATGGCCGAACCGCCGCTGGACATGTCCGGCACCACGGCTCTGGCCGAAAGCCTGCCGCAGCCCGAGGGGCTTGACCGCCTTTACCGCCCGCAGATCCTGGAGGCTCCGGTTCTGACGGCGCGTGACGGGCCGATCGCCGCCATCGACCCCGGCCTGACCCAGGCCCTGACCGCCGATCAGGCATCCGTCGCGCAAACCGCGCCGGAAGCCGCGACCGCCATCCAGCAGGCCCTGGCTGAGGCCGCGCAGGCGCCCTTCGGCCCGCCGATGCCGGAACAGGCCGCCGCGATCACGGTGGCGCCCGACGCCCCGGCGCTGGAGCTGCTGGCCGCCCGCCCGGCCTGGGTCCGGGTCACCTCGGCCGATGGCACGGTGCTGCTGGAAAAGATCATGGATGCGGGCGAACGCTTCACGCTGCCCAGCCTCGAGGAGCCGCCGGTGCTGCGCACGGGCAATTCGGGCGCGGTCTATTTCGCAGTGAACGGCCGGACTTATGGTCCCGCCGCGCCCGGGCCGCAGGTGGTCAAAAACATCAAGCTGTCGCCCGAGAACGTGACGGGCAAGTACGCCCTGGCGGATCTGAACGCGGATCCCGAACTGGCGCAGATGGTCGCGGTGGCCCAGGCCGCGCCTGCCCCGGACGCGCAGACCACCGCGACCGAATAGCCGGCCCGCGTCCCGCGATGGCCGGGGGCCAGCCCCCGGACCCCCGGGATATTTGCACAAAGGTGAACGCAGGGCGTTATTCGCCCCAGGTCCGTTCCAGAAGGGCGATCCAGTTGTCGCAGGCGATCTTGCGGATCAGATCCTGGCCATAGCCGTGGTGCTGCATGGCGGCCAGCAGGGCGGGCAGGGCGGCGGCGTCGGGCAGGTCGCGCGGCATCAGCGCGCCGTCGAAATCGGATCCGAGCGCCACGCCATCCTCGCCCAGGATCGCCAGCAGGTGATCGAGATGGCGCAGCATGGTGTCGAGGCCTTCCAGCGGCAGGCGGCGGCCGTCTTCGCGCAGGAAGCTGGAGGCGAAGTTCAGGCCGACCAGTCCGCCGCTGTCGGCGATCATCCGCAACTGCCGGTCGGTCAGGTTGCGGCTGCTTTCGCTGATCGCATGGACGCAGCTGTGGCTGGCGACCAGGGGTGCGTCGGACAGCGCCGCGACATCGTTGAACCCCGCCTCGTTCAGGTGCGACAGGTCCAGCATGATCCGCAGGCCGTTGCATTCGCGGACCAGGGTCTTGCCCGCGTCGGTCAGGCCCGCGCCCGTGTCGGGCGAGGACGGAAAGGCGAAGGGCACGCCATCGGCATAAACGGTCGGGCGCGACCAGACCGGCCCCAGCGAACGCAGGCCCGCCCCATGCCACAGATGCAGCGCGTCCATGTCGGGGATCGCCTCGGCCCCTTCCATGTGCATGATCGCGGCAATGCGGCCCGCGGCCACGGTTTCGCGGATGGCGCGCGCCGAGGTGACGATGTTCAGCGTGCCCGTCCGCTCCAGCGCCTTGAGGGCGCTGGCTTGGGCGAAGGCATGGGGCAGGGCCTCGGCAAAGGGGATCCGGGGCGGCAGGGGCATCGCGTAGGGCGGGTTTTCCATCAGCGCCACGGCGGCGGCGTCGTTCGGGTTCAGCGGCGCCGGGATCCAGATCGCGAAAAAGCCGCCCACCAGCCCCCCCGCACGGGCGCGCGGCAGGTCCAGGTGGCCGGTGCCGTCGCCGGTCGTCCAGACGGCGGGGCCTTGCGCCACGACGCGTTGCAGGAAATCGTTGTGGCCGTCGAATACCGGGATCATCCGCTTCTCCTTGGTTTGTGCCGACCATGCACATCCGGGTGCGGGCGGCAATGGCCGCGCTTGGCGCGGCCCGCGATTCGGCCTTAGGCTGGCCCCGGCAAGCCACAGGAGACGCCAGCCATGCCCGACATCCGCCCCGATTTCGACGGCCAGACCGTGATCACCACCTTTGAAGTGACGCCCGGCAGCGCCCATGACGTGCTGGATCTGCTGACGGATGCCTGGGATCAGGTGATCCGCCGCCAGCCTGGCTTCGTGTCGGGCGCGATCCACCTGAACGACGCGCAGACCCGCATCGCCACCTATTCGCAATGGCGCGACCGCAAGGACTATCAGGCCATGTTGCGCAGCGAGGACATGCGCCAGCGCAACCGCGCGATCAACGGCATGTGCAAAAGCTTCGAGCCGGTGATGTACGAGGTCCAGGCCGTCTTCGACCGATGATGCTGCATCCGCAGAAAGGCCGTGCAATCGCGGCGGCCCGCCGCTAACTTGCCCGGGCGTCAACCGGCAGGAGTCACGATGGCGGGCAGGATCATCACGGTCGCGCAGCAAAAAGGCGGGTCGGGCAAGACGACCCTGGCCGTCAACCTGGCCGTCAGCCTGCACGAACGCGGCCATTCGGTGGCGCTGGTCGATACCGACCCGCAGGGCAGTCTGGGCCGCTGGTTCGTCGAGCGGATGCAGGCCCGGGGCGAGGACGAGGCGATGGATTTTTCCACCTCGTCGGCCTGGGGGGCCAGCTACGAATCCGAAAAGCTGAAAAAGCGGTTCGATTTCGTGATCGTCGACACGCCGCCCAAGATCGACAGCGATCTGCGCCCGGCGCTGCGGGTGGCCGATCTGGTGCTGGTGCCGGTGGCAACCAGCCATGTCGATCTGTGGGCGACCGAGGGCGTGCTGGATCTGGCGCGCCGCGAGAAGGCCCGCGTTCTGGTGGTGATGAACCGCGTGCGCCCCAACACCCGCCTGTCCGCCGAGGTCGCGCAGAAGGCGGCCGACCTGGGGGCCGAGGTCGCGGGGACGCAGTTGGCGAACCGGGTGCTTTACGCGGAAACGCTGGGGCAGGGCGTCGGCGCCCTGGAACGCGCCCGGAGCGGCCCCGCGCGGGACGAGATCGTCAGGCTGACCGACGAGGTTCTGTCGGCAATGGCCTAGACCGGCAGGATCGCCGGGCCGTCCGGCGTCTCGATCCGGCGGACGCTGATGCCGAAGGCGCGGCGCAGCAACTCGTCGCGCAGCACCCCGTCAACGGGGCCGTCGGCCAGCACATGCCCGCCCGCCAGCAGCACAAGGCGCGTGCAGAACCGCGCCGCCAGCCCAAGGTCGTGGATCGAGGCCAGCACCGTCCGGCCTTCCCCGGCCAGTTCCCGGAACAGCCGCAGGCAGGCCAGTTGCTGCGCCGGATCCAGCCCGGCGACGGGTTCGTCCGCGATCAGCAGGGGGGTGTCCTGGGCAAGCGCGCGGGCGATCAGGGCGCGGTTCTGTTCGCCCCCGGACAGGCGCAGGGCGGTGCGCTTGCGGAACGGCTCCAGCCCCATGCGGGCGATGGCGGCGTCGATGGCGATGCGGTCCACGCCGCTGCGCCCGCCGCCGGGCCAGGGGATGCGGCCCAGGGCAACCAGATCGGCGACGCTGACGGGCCAGGCGATCTCGCGCGCCTGCGGCAGATAGGCGGCGTGGCGGGCGCGGCGGTCGGGCGGCATCCGCGCCAGCGAAGACCGGCCCGAAAAGGGGATCAGACCAAGCGCGGCCTCCATCAGCGAGGATTTGCCCGCGCCGTTGGGGCCGATCAGGCCGACGAATTCGCCCGGCTTCAGGATCATGTTGACCCCGTGCAGCACCGGACGGCGGCGGCGGGTGACGGAAAGGCCGGTCAAAGTCAGGACCATCAGACGCGCCCCCCGCTGCGGGTCTTCCAGATCAGGTGCAGAAACAGCGGCGCGCCGACGATGGCGGTCAGCACGCCCAGCTTCAGGTCGCGGTCGGGCACGATCAGCCGCACCGCGATGTCCGAGGCCAGCAGCAGCGCCGCCCCGCCAAGCGCCGAGGCGGGCAGCAGGGCCGAGGGGCGCGCGCCCACGAACGGCCGCAGGACATGCGGCACGACCAGGCCCACGAAGCCGATGGCCCCGGCCACCGCCGTGGCGGGACCGACGATCAGGGCGGTGCCCGCGATCAGCCGCCAGCGCAGCGGCGGTCCGCCGACGCCAAGCGCCTGCGCCGCAGCCTCGCCCAGGGTCAGCGCGTCCAGCGCGCGGCGGGCGGACAGAACAAGGATGGCGCCAAGCCCCATCGGCGGCAGGGCAAGCCACACATGCAGCATGGATCGGTCGGCCAGCGATCCCATCAGCCAGAACACGATCTCGCTGGCGGCGTAAGGGTTCGGCGACAGGTTCAGCACCAGCGAGGTGCCTGCCCCTGCCAGCGCCGAAATCGCCACTCCCGCCAGGATCAGCGTGACCGAACCCCCGCGCGGTCCGGCCAGCGCCGTCAGAAGCGCGACGCCCCCCGCCGCGCCGGCCAAGGCGGCCAGCGGCAGGGCCAGCGCGGCGGCCGCGGACAGTCCGGTGTGGATCGCGATAACCGCGCCCAGGGCGGCCATGCCGGACACTCCGATCAGACCCGGTTCGGCCAGCGGGTTGCGCAGATAGCCTTGCAGCGCGGCCCCGGTCAGCCCCAGGCCCGCGCCCACGGCCGCGCCCAGGATCGCGCGCGGCAGGCGGATTTCGCGCATCACGATGGGCAGCGGCCCCTCGCCGCCCAAGGCCAGCGCGCGCAGAGATTCCGCCGGGGGCAGCCCCGCCGGTCCGGTCAGCAGCGAGGCCGCGAACAGCGCCGCCGCCACGGCCGAAAGGGCCAGGAACAGCCCCTTCATTCCAGCGACCGGATGGCGCGGGTCACGAAGGGCGTGCCGCAGATCCAGTCGCGGCCGGTCACCTGAGGTTCCGCCTGGACGGCGGCCAGCGCGGGATGGTCCAGGATCGCCTCGCCCCGCGACTGGCCGGGCCATTTGGCGCCGGTGATCAGCCGGTCAGGCTGTGCCATGACCAGCAGTTCCATCGGCAGGGCGGTGGTGGCGGTGATGCCATGGTCGGCGGCGATGTTGGCGTAACCCGCCGCCTCGAGGATCGACCCGGCCAGCGTGTCCCGCCCCGAGGTGAAGCCGTTGGCGTAATAAAGCGCCGCGCGGCCCTGGCCGGCGGGACGGCGCGCGGCGTCCAGATCCGCGTCGAAGCGGGCCAGAAGATCCCGCGCCTCGCCCGGACGGTCCAGCAGCTCGCCCATGCGCGCGATCTCGGCCCGGATGGCGTCGAAGGTCTCGGCCGGGGGCAGCACCTCGACCCGGACGCCGAGGCGGCGCAGCATCTCCACCGTGGCGGGCGGGGTATAGGTGCCCGCGATCACCAGGTCGGGGCGCATCAGATAGATTTCCTCGGCCCGCCCGCTGTTGGGGGCATAGCCCGCCGCCTGGTCCGCCATCGGCGACAGGCGCGGATCCTGGGCCAGAGTGCTGACGGACAGCAACTGCCCCGGCGCGGCCAGCATCATCGCCAGCTGGTCGCTGCACAGGTTCATCGACACCACGCGCTGCGGCGCCGCCCCCGCGGGACATGCGGCGGCGATCAGGACCGCCGCCAGGATGGCCCTAAAACGACGCACGCAGCCCCGCATACACCGCCCGGCCAGCCGTGCCATAGCCGCTGACCCACTGGTAATCCTCGTCAAGGACGTTCTCCAAGCGCAGATAGGCGGTGGCATTGCCGCGGACGGAATGGCTGACCAGCAGATCGACGGTGGTGAAGTCGTCCAAGCCCGCCGCCCGCCCGGCCACGTGTTGCAGGTCGATGCCTGCCGTGGTGCCGGTGGCGAAGATCGTCTCGACGCCCAGGTTCAGGACGCGTTCGGGCACCCTGGCCCAGTCCGGCACGTCGGTCTGATTGTCGATAAAGGAATAGCTGGCTGTCAGCGCATGGCCCGCGCCGAAGGCGTAACGGCCGTCGATCTCCACGCCCCGGCGGCGGGCGATGCCGGGCACCTGGTTATAAAGGTCGTCGTTCCAATCCGAGGGCGTGCCGTTGTCATCGAAACCGATCAGATTGTCCGTCTTCAGCCAAAAGGCCGTCGCGCGCAGGTGGCTGTCGCCCCATTGCTTTTCGACGCCCAGTTCGTAGGTGCGGCTTTCCTCGGGTTCCAAGGTCGCGGTGCCGTAGAACGGGTCGAACAGCTGGTAAAGCGACGGCGCGCGGAAGCCGTTGCCAAGCGCCCCGCGGAACAGCAGATCGTTGTCGGCGCGGTAAACGGCGGCCACGCGACCCGACGTGAAGCCGCCAAAGCGGGAATGGTCGTCGCGGCGCAGCGAGGTGGTGATGTCCATGTCGTCGCTCAAGGCGGTGGTCGTTTCAACGAAAACGCCGGTCAGGCGGGCGTCGCCGTTGCCTTCGGCTTTCTCCTTTTCGGTATCGGCGCCGAAGACGGCCCGGACGCCCGGGGCCAGATCGGCCGCGCCCTGCCAGGAAAGCCTGGTGCGGGTGCCGGCATAGGACACGGGAAAGCCGTTGTAATAGCTGTCGCGGCTGATGCGATAGCGGGTCAGGGCGATGTCGTGATCCACCGCGCCGGTGCTGAACCGGGCAAAGCCGCGCAGGCCGTAGGATTCGTTTTCCGAATAGTCGTCGCCCGGCGTGCCCGCCACGTCGCTGAAATCGTCGAAGTCGGCGGTGCTGTCTTCCCAGAAGCCGTTGAAGCCGATGGTGACGCCGTTGTCCAGCCGATGCGCGCTGTAGAAGGACAGGCGCGTCGCCTCGTACCCGTCTTCCTCGAAGTTGCCGTTGTTCTCGTCCAGGGCGGAAAAGCCGTCGGTGCGGACATGGCTGACCTGGAAAGCAAGATCGGTGCCGTCGCGGCGCAGCGTCGCGCCATAGCTGGCGGTCAGGGTGTCATAGCTGCCCGCCTCGATCCCGAAGTGGTGGCGCAAGCCGTCCTCGGTCGGGCGGAGGGATTCCAGCGTCAGGACGCCGGCGATGGCGCGCGACCCGTAAAGCGCGGATTGCGCGCCGCGCAGCAATTCGACCCGGCCGATGCCCGCCGTGATCTGGCCGCCGATGTCGTAGGCCGGGGTCGGGGCGGTCGCATCCGAAACCTCGATCCCGTCGATCACCACGGGAACATAGCGGCCCGGCGCGCCGCGAACCTCCAGAAATCCCGTGGTGCCCAGCGGCCCTTGCTGGCGCAGAGTGACGCCGGGCAGTCTTGTCAGGCTGCGCGACAAGGGCTGGCCGGCGCGGCCTTGCAGGTCGTTTTCCGTCAGCACCGAGACGGAACTGCCCGAGCGGCTCAACTCGACAGGTTCGCGGTTGGCGGTCAGGGTGATGTCGTCCAGGACGATGGCGTCCCGGGGGGCGTCCTGCCCGGAGGCGGACAAGGCGGTGGTCAGAAACAGGGCTGCGGTCAGGGTCGGGACCAGGGGTCTTGGCGTCACGAAGGACATCCTTCCAGAAACCCGGGCGGGGCCGGGCGCGATGCGGTTCGTCCGGGGAATGAACCCGCCGGACAGCGACACCACCACGACGGAAGTTTCCGTTTCCGGCGCGCCCCTCGCACGCCGTCAGGGTGATCGCGTTCGGCAGGTCTCCTGACTTGCGGGTCATCGCTTGGCCGGGCCTTCCCATCCCCAATCGGGAACAGTGGCGTTGTCCGGCCCGGCTCTCCGCTGACAGTTGCGGGGGCAGTCGCGGATTCGCACCGCGTTCCCTTTTCAACCGGGCTTCAGGCCCGGAACCGAGGCAAGGCCGCCTTAGCCCACAAGGCCGCGCTCAGGCAAGGGCAATCAGCCCAGCGAGGCCACCCATTCGGGCACCGTACGGCTGGCGGGGCCGACAATGCGGCGGTGGAAGTCGCGCGCGTTGGCGCTGGCCTCCAGGTTCAGTTCCAGGCATTCCGCGCCGCGCCGCCGCGCATGCTGGGCAAAACCCGCCGCAGGATAGACATTTCCCGAAGTGCCGATGGCCGCGAACAGGTCGGCGGTTTCCAGCGCCTCCCAGATCCGGTCAAGGCCATAGGGCATCTCTCCGAACCAGACGATGTCGGGACGGGTCGCGGGCCGGGCGCAGGCGGGGCAGGGATCGCCGGGCGCCATGACGGCGGGCGCGGCCCAGCGGTGCCCGCAGGCGGCGCAAAGCGCGCCGTTCAGCGTCCCGTGCATGTGGATCACGGCGGGGCTGCCCGCGCGTTCGTGCAGGTCGTCGACATTCTGCGTGACCAGCGTCAGGTCGTGGCGCCGCGCCAGATCGGCCAATGCCAGGTGCGCGGCGTTGGGCCGCGCCGCCGCGGCATTGGCGCGGCGCATGTTGTAGAAGCGGTGAACCAGCGCGGGATCGGCGGCGAACCCTTCGGGCGTCGCCACGTCCTCGATCCGGTGGCTTTCCCACAGGCCGTCAACGGCGCGAAAGGTCGCAAGGCCGCTTTCGGCGGAAATCCCCGCGCCGGTCAGAACGGCGATGCGCAAGGCGCGGGCTTACCGGCAATAGGCCTCGGCCCGGGACGCGAACCGCTTGTAGCGCGCCCAGAAGGCGTTGTCGCGGTCGCTTTTCGACATGCGGACCTCTTGCGCCTCGTGCGGGTCGCGGAAGAAAGAGGCGGCGCGGCGCTGATCGGCCCGCGACAGGGTCTGGTTCGCGACCTGCTGGATGCAGCCGCAAAGCGGCGCGTTGCCGCGCGCGCGGTCGGACCGGACGCAGGCGTTGTCGATGGGGCCCGCCACGGCCAGGGGCGCGGTCATCATGATGGCGGCGGCCGCGATGACGAAACGGTTGAGCATGGAACTGTCTCCTCGGTTGCCTTGTCGGATGGCGGGGGCCGGTTGAACCCGGTCTGCGATGCCCGTCCGGCTGCGATCCTAGCAGCAACCGCCCGCCCGCTCAATCATGCGGTGTGCCGCGGGCTTTGGCTGACGCGCCAGGACGTTGCGGTTCTCAGGCGGCCGCGACCTCGTAGCCCGCGTTGCGAATCGCCTGAACCGCGCGGTCCTTGTCCAGACCGTCGACCGTGACGCTCTTTTGCGCCAGATCGACGGTGGCGCGGCCGCCTGCCTCCTGGACGGCGGCCTCGATGGCGGCCTTGCAATGGCCGCAGGTCATGTCGGGAACGGTGAAGGTCACGGTTGGCCTCTGGGGTTTGACAAGTCCCGCGCAGCATGATCCTGCATGACGGCAAGGGCAAGGCAGGAGAACGGGATGATCGAGGCGATCGGGCTGGATGCCGACGACACCCTGTGGGAAAACGAGACCTTCTTCCGCATGACCGAGGGCGAGTTCGTGGCCCTGCTGGGCGATCACGCCGACGGCGCCGACATCGCCAGCCGGTTGCTGGACGTGGAGCGCGCGAACCTGGCCCGGTACGGCTTCGGCATCAAGGGCTTCATGCTGTCCATGGTCCAGACCGCCATCGAGCTGACCGACGGCCGCATCGACGGCCGCGCCATCGGCCGCATTCTGGAACTGGGCCAGGAGATGCTGGCCCATCCGGTCGATCTGCTGCCCGGCGTGCCGCAGGCGCTCGAGGCGCTGGACGGGCGGCGGCTGATCCTGATCACCAAGGGCGACGGGATCGACCAGGAACGCAAGATCGCCGCATCCGGCCTGGCCGAGCGGTTCGATGCCGTCGAGATCCTGGCCGACAAGTCCCCCGAAGCCTATGCCCGCGTGCTGCTGCGCGCAGGCGTCGCGCCCGACCGTTTCCTGATGGCCGGCAATTCGATGAAAAGCGATGTGCTGCCGGTGGTGGAGCTGGGCGGCCACGGCGTCTTCATCCCCCACGCCCTGACCTGGGCCGTCGAACACGCCCCCGCGCCGGACCATCCCCGCGCCCATCGGCTGGAGACCATCGCCGACCTGCCCGCGCTGATCCGGCGATTGGAGGCTCCCGCATGAGCAGCAATGGACGCGCCGCCCTGCTGATGGTCCTGTCCATGGCGGCCTTCGCGGGCGAGGACACGCTGCTGAAGCTGCTGGCCGCCGCCTTGCCGACAGGGCAGTTGCTGCTGCTGGTGGGCTTCGGGGGGATGTTCGCCTATGGCCTGTGGATCGCCCTGCGCGCGTCCGTGGCCTGGCGCGACCTTCTTCATCCCGGCGTGGTGATCCGAAACGCCGCCGACGGGGTCTGCGCGATCTGCTATATCGTGGCGCTTCAGCGCGGCGATCTCAGCATCGTCTCGGCCATCCTTCAGGCGCTGCCGCTGCTGATGACGCTGGGCGCGGCGCTGTTCTTGGGCGAGCCGGTCGGCTGGCGGCGCTGGCTGTCCATCGCGCTTGGCTTCATCGGCGTGCTGATGATCGTGCGGCCCGGCACCGACGCCTTCCAGCCCAGCAACCTTCTGGCCGTTGTCGCGGTCATCCTTCTGGCGGTGCGCGACCTTGCCACGCGCCGACTGCCGCCGCGCATCGACACCGGCCTTGTCACCGCCTCGGCCTTCGGGATGATGGGCCTGGCGGGGGCCGTGCTGATGATCGGGGGCGGCCAGTCCTTTGTGATGCCCAGTCCGGGCCAGGGCGGCGCCCTTGTCGCGACGCTGGCCTTCGGCCTGCTGGGCTATGTCACCATGGTCATCGCCACCCGCCTGGGCGAGATTTCGGCCATCGCGCCCTTCCGCTATTCGCGGCTGATCTTCGCCATCATCCTTGGCGTGCTGGTGTTCGGCGAACGCCCCGACGCCTGGACCCTGTCCGGCGGCGCCATGATCGCGCTGGCCGGGATCTACACCATGTGGCGAGAAGCCCGGTCGCGCCGCCGCCTGGCCTCGGTGCCCATGGACACTCCGCTTCCGCCCGCCTGATCCCCCTTCCCGCGCCGCCCGCGCCCTTGTATAGCCCGCCCATGACCGACCTTGACCTCATCCGCAATTTCTCCATCGTGGCCCATATCGACCACGGCAAATCCACCCTGGCCGACCGGCTGATCCAGATGACGGGCACCGTCGCCGAACGCGACATGAAGGCCCAGCTTCTGGACAGCATGGACATCGAGCGGGAGCGCGGCATCACCATCAAGGCCAACACCGTCCGCATCAGCTATCCGGCGAAGGACGGGCGGACCTATGTGCTGAACCTGATCGACACGCCGGGCCACGTGGACTTCGCCTACGAGGTCAGCCGGTCCATGCGCGCGGTCGAGGGATCGCTGCTGGTCGTGGACGCGTCCCAGGGGGTCGAGGCGCAGACGCTGGCCAACGTCTACCAGGCCATCGACGCGGGCCACGAGATCGTGCCGGTCCTGAACAAGATCGACCTGCCCGCCGCCGAACCCGAGCGCGTCAAGGACAACATCGAGGAGGTGATCGGCATCGACGCCTCGGACGCGATCCCGATCAGCGCCAAGACCGGCCTGGGCATTCCCGACGTGCTTGAGGCCATTGTCACGCGCCTGCCCGCCCCCAAGGGCGACCGCGACGCGCCGCTCAAGGCGATGCTGGTGGACAGCTGGTACGACGCCTATCTGGGCGTGGTGGTGATGATCCGCGTCATGGACGGCGTGATCCGCAAGAACGACCGGGTCAAGATGATGCAGACCGGCGCGGTCTACGGCATCGACAAGCTGGCCGTTCTGACCCCGCAGATGGTGGACATCGCGGAACTGGGACCGGGCGAGATCGGCGTCTTCACCGCATCCATCAAGCAGGTCCGCGACACCCGCGTGGGCGACACCATCACCCACGAGAAGAAGGGCGCGACCGAGGCCCTGCCGGGCTTCAAGCCCGCCCAGCCGGTGGTCTTCTGCGGCCTGTTCCCCGTGGACGCCAACGACTTCGAGGCCCTGCGTGACGCCATCGAGAAGCTGGCCCTGAACGATGCGTCCTTCAGCTACGAGATGGAGACCTCGGCCGCCCTCGGCTTCGGCTTCCGCTGCGGCTTCCTGGGTCTGCTGCATCTGGAGGTGATCCGCGACCGGCTGGAACGCGAATACGACCTGGACCTGATCACCACCGCGCCCTCGGTGGTCTTCAAGCTGCACATGCGCGACGGAGAGGTCCGCGACCTGCACAACCCCGCCGACATGCCCGACCTGACCCATGTGGACCATATCGAGGAGCCGCGCATCAAGGCCACGATCATGGTCCCCGACGAATACCTGGGCGACGTGCTGAAGCTGTGCCAGGACCGCCGCGGCATCCAGCTGGACCTGACCTATGCGGGCAGCCGCGCCATGGTCGTCTATGACCTGCCCCTGGCCGAGGTCGTGTTCGACTTCTACGACCGGCTGAAATCCGTGACCAAGGGCTACGCCTCGTTCGATTATCAACTGTCGGAATACCGCGAGGACTTCCTGGTCAAGATGTCGATCCTGGTGAACGACGAGCCGGTGGACGCCCTGTCGATCATGGTCCACCGCGACCGCGCCGAGGCGCGCGGCCGGGTGATGGTGGAAAAGCTGAAGGAGCTGATCCCCCGGCACATGTTCAAGATCCCGATCCAGGCGGCCATCGGCGCCCGCGTGATCGCCCGCGAGACGTTGAGCGCGATGCGCAAGGACGTGACGGCGAAGTGTTACGGCGGGGACGCCACGCGCAAGAAGAAGCTGCTGGAAAAGCAGAAGGCCGGCAAGAAGAAGATGCGCCAGTTCGGCAAGGTGGAGATCCCGCAAACGGCGTTCATTCAGGCGTTGAAGATGGATGGGTGAGAAGTCACCCATCTCTTTATCATAGGTAACGCTTGCTAATATCTCGAGCTGCTGAGACTATTTCAGGAAATAAGCTTTTCGTGTTTATATTTAGCTGATCTAAGTGAGATCTAATTTCCTCTTTCTTGTCGTGCGGTATTAATATTTTTTTAGTTTTGCTGAAGTTTCTTGAGCGATTTAGACCTGTATACTCCAAGCATCCTGCCACTATAAAGGCGCCAGACTGGGCTATTATTCTTCGATTGGCCTTATAGGGAAGGGCTAAGTAGTACCTTCTTAGGTCTAAAGGGTCTACATTATTTAAAAAAATATGGTTTTTCCATCCTAACAAACTGGCACAGCTTTTCACAGGCAGGAGTTTTTCTAAATTCCTCCTTTTGCTTATCCGATTTACAATCCTTGCTGTTTTTCTTTAAATCGTCTAAATCTTTATCGGACAATCTAGACAGGTTGGATATTAAGCTAATTATATCGCTATCGGCATTCTTGGTTCGATCCTCTTCTACATCAAAAATGTACAGAACTCCGTTCTTTGGCATGCTGTCATCCCCGATATGATTTTCAGTTGAGAAGAACAGGGCAACAAGAGGATTAAGGGAAACATCCAGTATACGCGTTGGTAATTCATAGTGCTGAGCTCTAACTAGCTTCTCAAACATCGTGCGATCTTCATAGAAATCACCTGGTGTTTCCAAGAACAAATCAGAGAGCATCTTGGATTCAGCGTTCTCTGAAGTCTTTCTAAATACACTAGGCTTTACAGGCCAATCTACGTTTTTTTGACCACGAAAGCAGCGCGTGACGCATTTGGCAGGAGGAACCTTGAAAATCTCATTTAGGAATTTATCAACAGAGTGCACTTCGATAACTGGTTCTGACAAAATATCACCTTCTTCTGAGAATAACGTTGTAGTAAATTCATGATACTGAGCAGAGTTCACCTTCGCAAGTTTAGTAAGCGTAGGGCGGGGTTCCACCCCACCGTCTCCCCCCCTCGTGAACCGCGTCTTAATCGCGCCCTACCGCGCGGAATAATCGCAATCCCCATCCGGCAGCGGCCGGATGCAATGCAGATGATCCGGCAACACGACTCACGCGCCGATCCCGAACGGCCGTTCCGCCCGTGTCACCCTGACGGCTTTGCACAACACCTTGGCCTGATCGACCAGCAGACGCCCGCCATGCTGCGCCAGGGCGACGGTGAGAAAGATCGGAGCGCCAGACAGACACGGGCGGAAACGGCGCGGCATACGCTCGTCATCGCGCTCCGACGCCAACAAGCCGCTAATCGGAATACGGCACGATCACCCGGCAAAAGCTGCCCACCGCCATGCTGACCGGGATCGAGCCGTCGCGCGGGCCGCTGCCGAATTGCGACAGCCCCGCGCCGGGGGCCGCCCTTGCCTCGTCCAGCGTGAAGACGATGCCGTCCCCCGCCCGGCGCGGCTTGGGCGAGGCGCGCCAAAGGCGCGTGTTTCCCGGCGCCCCCATCGCGCGCTGCACGAAATCGCCCGCCGCGCACCAGTAATCGGTGTCGCCGCGCCGGATCTCGTGGAGGACGGTGATCTCGGACGGGCCGGTCTGCACCGCCGTCATGCCGTTCTGCGCGGTAAAGGCCGCGGCCGGCAGGGGCAGCAGCAGCGGAGCAAGAAACATCAGTCGCATCGCATCCTCCTGAACTGGAACCGCGGTTGCCGCGCGTTTGTTTCGCAGGAACCTTCTTCTCGGAGCATGATCATGCATCTTCGAATGTTCCTGATTCACATCTGGACCGCGTCCATCGCCGGGGCGGTGGTGATTGCGGGGCTGGCCATGGGCCATGTCGCCGCCGCCACCTTTGTGTGGGGCGCGATCCTCGGGCTGGTTCTGGGCGTGCCCGCCGCGCTGCTGAACTGGGTATACCTGCGGCCCAACCGCTCGCGCGAGATCGGCTGGACCTGGCCGATCGCCAACCGGATCCGGGCGGCGGCCAAACGGCACCCCAAGACCCGGTAAGCGCAAAGGCGGCCCCGAAAGGCCGCCTTTGATCCGTCTCACATCGCTTCGGCGCTTTCCTGCTGGATCACCTGGCCGGCCGTCGAAACGTCCTCGCCAAAGCCCTGCGCGGTCTGGCATCCGGCCAGCGTCAGCATCGCAAGGATCGCCCCAAGTCCGACAAGCGTCTTCTGCATCCGTCCAAACTCCTTTGCCATGATCTGCGACCGAACGCGGTTTTGCCCGGGCGGTTCCGCAGGTCAGAAAGCCACGCCGGACCACAGCGCGACATTGGCATAACGCGTGAATTCCCCGGTGCGCACGACGGCGCGCGCGTCGCGGCTCAGGGCCTTGAAGGCGTCGTGCGCGACAATGGCGGGCGTGCCCAGGCCGCGCGCCTGCAAGGCCCGGGCCAGATCCTCGCCCGCCTCGCCGGCCCAGGCGGACCGTTCCACCACCAGTTCGGCCAGAACGGCATCCAGCACGTCGAGAAACCGGGGGACGCCGCGCGTCACCGCAAGATCGATGCAGCGCACGCCCGGCGGAACCGGCAGGCCCGCATCGCCGATCACCAGCAGATCGCCATGGCCCATCGCGGCGATCAGCCCGGACAGTTCCGAATGCAAAAGGGCGGTGCGTTTCATGGCCTAACCTTCGGGCAGAGTTTCGGACAGATAGCGGATCATGTTGCCGCCCATGACCTTGGCGATCTGGGCCTCGGTGAGGTCTTCGTCCAGCAGCGCCTGCGTCAGCGCCGCCAGATGCGCCGCGTCGAAGGGCACGCCGACCGAGCCGTCGTAGTCCGACCCCAGCGAGACGTGATCCTCGCCCGCCAGCCGGATGGCGGCAACGACGGCTTCCGCGATATGGGCGGGAGTGCCGCCGCAGACCACGTCGGACCAGAAGCCGATGCCAATCACGCCGCCCTTGGCCGCGATCTGGCGAACCAGCTCGTCGTCCAGATTGCGCGCGCTGCCGCAATGGCCGCGGATGCCGGTGTGGGACAGGATCGGGCGGGCCTCGGAGATCGCCAGCACGTCCTGCACCATCATGGGCGAGGCATGGGCCAGGTCGATCACCATGCCGCGCTCCATCATGCCTTCCACCGCCTGACGCCCGAAGTCCGACAGGCCCGCGCCGGTGCCGCCTTCGCCATGCAGGCTGCCGCCCAGCTCGTTGTCGAAGAAATGCGTCAGGCCCATCACGCGGAAGCCCGCGTCATGCATCACGTCCAGGTTGGCGATGTCGCCTTCCAACGGATGCGCGCCCTCGGACCCCAGGATCGCGCCCAGCACCCGCTGCCCGCCCGCCCGTGCGTCCAGCACGGCTTGCAGGTAGCCGCGCGTGCGGATCAGGCGCAGGCGGTCGGGCGCGTCTTCGGCCGCGCGGGCCAGGGCCTCGGCCTGCACAAGGGCGCGTTCGCGCAGCGAAAACCACGACCGCACGGGGCGCAGCTGGCCTATGAACAGCGGCGTGATGTTGTCGGGGGCATCGGCGCTGTTTCCGTCATAGTTCTGGCCGCGCGGGCTTTTGGTGACGGTGGTGAAGACCTGCACCGCGACGTTGCCGTCCAGCAGGCGCGGCACGTCCGTGTGTCCCCGGCCGGCGCGGTCCAGGATGTCGCGGTCCCACAGCAGCGCGTCGGAATGCCAGTCGCCGATCACCAGCCGGTCGTGCAGCGCCTGCGCCCGCGCCGACACCGGCCAGCCTTCGGCGGGCATCCGCAGCGGGTTCAGCGCCCGCTCGACATAGCCCGGGGCGAAGACGAAAAAGGCCGCAGCCGCCAGCACGACCAGCAGGGCGGCGCCCGCGAGGATCCGCTTCGACATCGCCTAGGCGTCCAGGGCTTCAAGCTCGTCGATGAAGCCTTCGATCATCGACAAGCCCTTGTCCCAGAATTCGGGGTCCGAGGCATCCAGTCCGAAGGGCGCCAGCAGTTCCTTGTGGTGCTTCGATCCGCCCGCCGCCAGCAGGTCGAAATACTTTTCCTGGAAATCCGGCAGCCCGCCTTCGTAGGTCGCGTAAAGCGCGTTCACCAGGCCGTCGCCGAAGGCATAGGCATAGACGTAGAAGGGCGAATGCACGAAATGGGGCACATAGGTCCAGAAGGTCTCGTATCCCGGCATGAACTCGAAAACCGGGCCCAGGCTTTCGGCCTGGACCGACATCCACAATGCGTTGATGTCGTCGGGGGTCAGCTCGCCCTCGGCGCGGGCGGCGTGCAGCTTGCATTCGAAATCGTAAAAGGCGATCTGGCGGACAACGGTGTTGATCATGTCCTCGACCTTGCCGGCCAGAAGGGCCTTCTTTTCGGCCGGGTCGGCGGCCTTGGCCAGAAGGGCGCGGAAGGTCAGCATCTCGCCAAAGACCGAGGCCGTTTCGGCCAGCGTCAGCGGGGTCGAGGACAGCAACTCGCCCTGGCTCGCGGCCAGCCGCTGATGGACGCCGTGGCCCAGTTCATGCGCCAGCGTCATCACGTCGCGCGGCTTGCCGAGGTAGTTCAGCAGGACATAGGGATGCACGGTCGTGACGGTCGGATGGGCGAAGGCGCCGGGCGCCTTGCCGGGCGTCACGGCGGCGTCGATCCAACCCTTGTCGAAGAACGGCCGCGCCAGTTCCGCCAGCCGGGGCGAAAAGCCCGCATAGGCGTCCAGCACCGTTTGCCGCGCCTCGTCCCAGCCGATGGTCCGCGCGGGCGCGGTCGGCAGCGGCGCGTTGCGGTCCCAGACCTGCAACTTGTCCAGGCCCAGCCATTTCGCCTTCAGCGCGTAGTAGCGGTGCGACAGGCGGGGATAGGCGGCGGTGACGGCGTTGCGCAGCGCCTCGACCACCTCGGGTTCGACGTGGTTCGACAGGTGGCGGCCGGTCTGCGGCGTGGGCATCTTGCGCCACTTGTCCTCGATGGCCTTTTCCTTGGCCAACGTGTTGTGGATGCGGGCGAACAGCTTGACGTTCTTGCCGAACACGGCGGCCAGGGCCCGGGCCGCCGCTTCGCGCCGCGCGCGGTCGTGGTCGGTCAGCAGGTTCAGCGTGGCCTCCAGGCCCAGGGTCTCGCCCGCGACCTGGAACTCCAGCGCGGCGGTGGTTTCGTCGAACAGGCGGTTCCAGGCGGCGGCGCCCACGACCGACGTGTCGTGGAGGAACTGTTCCAGTTCGTCGGAGAGCTGGTGCGGGCGCATCGCGCGCATCCGGTCGAACACGGGCTTGTAGCGCGCGGGTCCGTCGGGGGCCGCGAAGACCGCCTCGTAGGTTTCATCAGGGATGCGGTTGAATTCCAAGCTGAAGAAGACCAGCGGCGTGGTGATGTCGGTGATGCGCCCTTGCAGGTCACCCATCATCTTGGCGCGCGCGGCGTCCACCGTGTTCTGGTAATAGCGCAGCCCCGCATAGGACATGATGCGGCCTGCGGTGATGTCGATCTTCTGATAAGCCTCGATGCAGGCCAGCATCTCGGGTGCGGACAGATCGGCCAGCCGGCCCCGGTAACGGGCGGCGAAGTCGCGCGCCTCGGTTTCCAGCAGGGCGATGTCGGCGGTCAGTTCGGCCGAATCCGGCGCCGGGTAGAGATCGGTCAGATCCCATGCGGGAAGGGTGCCAAGGTCGCTGCCCGATGCGGGGTCAGCGGCGTCGAAGGTCGGTTGTCCAGCCATGCGGGATCCTTTCGTGCTTGCGCCCAGATGTAACCCGACGCGGCCCGGGCGCAAGGCTTGCCAGGATCCTACAGCGTCATAAAGGCCGGCGCATGGCGGATGGCGCTGCCCTTGGGCAGGTCGCCGATCATCTGCATCGCCAGACCCGCATAGGGCGAGGACAGATCGGCGGGCCTGAACCCCAGCGGCCCGTAATAGCCCGGCGCCCCCACCACCACGACCGAGGCCGTGTCGGCCCAGGTCACGGCCTGATGCACAAGCGCCGCGCCGATGCCAAGCCGCTGCGCCTTGGGCGCGACGGCCAGCGGAGCCAGCGCATGGGCGGGGGCGGCCGCCTCCAGCGGCGACAGGGCGACATGGCCCAGGACGGCGCCCGCCGCATCCGCCACCAGCGACAGCGACAGGTCGCCATCCTCGCGCAGCCTGCGCACCAGCCGCGCCTCGTCGTCGCCGCCGAAGGCGTCCCGCAGCAGGGCGTCGATGGCATCCAGATCCTGGCGCGTTTCGCGGCGGATGACCGGGATCACGTCGCGGCGCTGGAAATCCCGGCCGATCGCGGCCCCCTCGCGGCCCCATGCGCTGTTCCCGGTCCGCGCGCCATGGGCCGCGAAGGCCTCGGCATCGACGAACAGTTCCGACAGGTGCCAGACCAGCGGATCCTCGTCCTGCCAAAGGTCGAAACGCAGGCAGCCCGGTTCCTCGCGGCTGAGCCGGATATGATCGGGCAGCAGCGACAGCGCCGTCATGGTCTGGCCCGCGTCCTGGCAGATCAGCCGCCCGGTCAGCCCGACTATCGGCGTCTTCAGCGCGACAGGCGTGCCCTGCGCGCCATGGTGGTGGCGGGGATGATGGTGATGGCCGCAGGCGCAGGTCATGGGGATCCTCTTGGAAGGGCGGGTTGCGGAACTTGTCGCCCGAAACGGGGCGAAGATAAAGGCTGCCGGGTCAAAGGCCGCGGGTCAGACGATCCCGCCGCCGCCGCCCGCCGCCTGGGGGCGCCGCGCCGCGACCCGCGCCCGCCAGCCCGAGGCGCGGTAGGCCGCGACCGGGTCGATGGCCGCGCCCGCGCGCAGCCGCGCCGTTTGCAGGATCGGATCGACATCGGTGCGGAACGCCGCGCGCAGCGTGGCCGCCGCCATCAGCGCGTCGTTTTCCGCCTGGAAACCGGCCAGGGCCGCGCGGTCCACCAGCGACGCCTGGACGTAAGCGCGCTGGATTTCGACGGCGGACACGATCAGGCTTTCGATGGGGTCGGTGACGTTGTGGCTTTGGTCGATCATGTGCGCCAGATCGAGACCGGGGGCGTCCTCCAGTTCGACCAGCTCGTTCCAGACCAGGAACAGGCGGAACGGCTCGACGGTGCCGCTGTCCAGGTCGTCGTCGCCATACTTGCTGTCGTTGAAGTGAAAGCCGCCCAACTTGCCCGCGCGGATCAGGCGCGCCACGATCATCTCGATGTTCACGTTGGGCGCGTGGTGGCCCAGATCCACCAGGCATTGCGCCTTGGGGCCAAGCTCCTGCGCGGTTATCAGGCTGGTGCCCCAGTCCTGCACCACGGTGGAATAAAAGGCGGGTTCGTAGATCTTGTGTTCGCTGAACAGCCGCCAATCATCCGGCAGCCCGGCATAGATCGCCTTCATCGAATCGAGATAACGGTCGAACTGCCGCGACAGCGAGGTCTGCCCAGGAAAGTTCGACCCGTCGCCGATCCACACCGTCAGGGCCTTCGACCCGATGGCCTGCCCGATCTCGATGCATTCCAGGTTGTGCTCCACGGCCTGCCTGCGCGTCGCGGCGTCCGTGTGAGACAGCGAGCCGAACTTGTAGCTGCGCCCCTGGTCCGGCTGGTCCTGGAAGGTGTTCGAATTCATGGCGTCGAAGCCAAGCCCGACCTCCTCGGCCTTTTCGCGCAGCAGGGCAGGGTCGGCCTTGTCCCAGGGGATGTGCAGGCTGACGCGCGGCGTGGCCGCCGTCAGCGCGTGGATCACGCCGCAGTCGTCCAGCTTGTCGGTGATGCTTGCAGGCTCGCCCCCGCCCGGAAAGCGCGCAAAGCGCGTGCCGCCCGTGCCGGTGCCCCAGCTTGGCACGGCCACGCCGAACGACATGGCCCGGGCGGTCAGCGCCTCGATGTCCAGGCCCCGGCGCGCCAGCCGCGCGCCCAAGGCATCGTAGTCGGCGGTCAGGTCGGCCTGCCGGGCGGCGTTTTCCGCCTCGATGATGGTCCTGTCGATCATGGCCATCACCGCGTGAAGGCCTGGACGTTGCCCGCGTCCACGTTGAGGATGTTGCCCGTCGATTTCGCCGACAGGTCGGAGGCGAAGAAATACACGCCCTCGGCGATGTCCTCGGGCAGGACCGACCGCTTGAGCATGGACCGCTTGCGGTACATCTCCTCCAGCCCCTCCTTGTCGGTGCCGTATGTGCTGGCGCGCTGGTCCAGCCATTCGCCTTCCCAGATGCGCGACCCGCGCAGCACGGCGTCGGGATTGACCACGTTGACGCGGATGCCGCCTTCGGCCCCTTCCAGGGCCAGGCAGCGGGCCAGATGGATCTCGGCCGCCTTGGCGGTGCAATAGGCCGACGCGTTGGGGCTGGCGGCAAGGCCGTTCTTGGAGGCGACAAAGACCACCGCCCCGCCGATGCCCTGCGCGCGGAAGGCGCGGAACGCCTCGCGGCTGACCAGGAAATAGCCGGTGGACAGGATGTCCATGTTCTTGTTCCACAAGGCCAGCGACGTGTCCTCGACCGGCGCGGACGAGGCGATGCCCGCGTTCGACACCAGGATGTCGATGCCGCCGAACTCGACCGCCATGTCCGCATAGACGCGGGCGACCTGATGTTCGTCGGTGACGTTCATGGGCGCGCTGCGCACCATGTCGCGCCCGAACCGGCCCGCCAGCCCGTCATGGGCGGTCTTCAGCGCGGCCTCGTCTATGTCGGCCAGCATCACGCAGGCGCCTTCGCGCAGGAAGCGTTCCGCCGTGGCCGCCCCGATCCCGCCCGCGCCCCCGGTGACAAGCGCCACCCGGCCCGCCAGCGACTTGGGCTTGGGCATCCGTTGCAGCTTGGCTTCCTCCAGCAGCCAGTATTCGATGTCGAAGGCTTCCTGTTCCGGCAGGCCCTGATAGGTGCTGACCGCCGACGCCCCGCGCATCACGTTGATCGCGTTGACATAGAACTCGGCCGAGATCCGCGCCGTGGCCTTGTCCCCCGCGAAGGTGATCATGCCGACGCCGGGGACCAGATAGACCACCGCGTTCGGATCGCGCAGGGCCGGGCTGTCGGGGTGCTTGCAGCGGTCGTAATAGGCCGCGTAACCGTCGCGGTAATCGGCGACGGCCTTGTCCAGCCCGGCAACCGTCGCGTCCAGGTCGGGATCGGCCGGGTCGAAATCGACCACCAGCGGGCGGATCTTGGTGCGCAGGAAATGGTCGGGGCAGGACGTGCCCAGGGGGGCCAGCGTGTCCAGCATCCTGGACCCCACGAATTCCAGCACCGCAGGCCGGTCGTCGAAATGGCCGACCTTGTGGCGGTCCCCCGAGATCAGCCCCCGGATCGCGGGCATCAGCCGCGCGGCGATGTCGCGGCGCTGCGCGGGCGGCAGGGTGGGCCGCGCCGCGCCGCCGAAGGCGGGCTTGTCGCCGGTCGTGCGATCAAGCCAATCGGCGGCCTTGTTGATGATCGCCAGCGTGGTCAGATAGCAGTCCTTGGCGTTGTCGGCCCAGGTGAACAGCCCATGGCTTTCCAGCACGCAGCCCCTGGCCTGCGGGTTCTCGACAGCGAACCTTTCCAGCCACAGGCCCAGTTCATAGCCGGGCTTCTTCCAGGGCAGCCAGCCGATCTCGTCCCCGAAGATCCGGCGCGTCAGGTCGCGCGAATCGGCCGAGGCCGCAATGGCGATGATCGCGTCCGAATGAACGTGATCGACGTGCTTGCGCGGCACATAGGCGTGCAGCGGCGTGTCGATGCTGGCCGCGCGCGGGTTCAGCCCGAAGGTGCAATGGGGCAGATAGGCCACCATCTCGTCCTCGTGCGCCAGGCCGCGATACTTGCCCTTCAAGGCGCGCAGCCTGTCCATGTAGAGCGTGGCGAACCCGTCCATGCCCATCGAGCCGATGTCGCCGCCCGAGCCCTTGACCCACAGAACCTCGACCGCCTCGCCGGTCAGCGGATCGGTTTCCATCACCTTGGCGCTTGTGTTGCCGCCGCCGTAATTCGTCACCCGCTTGTCCGACCCCAGCAGGTTCGAACGGTAGAGCAGCTTCTGCGGCTCGGTCATGGACGCAGCCTTGGCGTCGTCCCACAGGCTTTCCAGGCGGTTGGCGGTCAGGCTGTCTGTCATCGGGTCCCCTCCCAGGAACGGCGGATTGCGCCGTGCTGACCAAAGGAATGGCGGCGAAATGCGCCAAAGTCAATCATCAGCAATCATAACCAATCATTATGCAGGTGCAGAAACGATGATTATGCGCAAACATGATTGACAATGCGCGAAACTGAAGGGATGCTGGCGGTCAGAGGGGAACACATGCTGGAAACGGAACGCCACCGCATCATCCTGTCCGCCGTGGGCGAACGCCCGGTGGTGACGGTGGCGGACCTTTGCGCCCTGACCGGCGCGTCCGAGGCCACGGTGCGCCGCGACATCGCCCAGCTTCACCTGGCCAAGAAGCTGCGCCGGGTGCGCGGCGGGGCCGAGGCCATCGCGCCCCCCGCCTTCGCTGGCATCAACGCCCGGCCCTTCGCGGTCACGCAGACGATCAACATCGCGCAGAAACGCGCCATCGCCCAGGCGGCGGTGGATCTGTGCGCGGACGGCGACGCGATCATCATCAACGGCGGCACGACCACCTTTCAGATGGTCCACCCGCTGACGACCAAGCGGCTTCAGGTCTTCACCAACAGCTTTCCCATCGCCGAACACCTGCTGAAGCAGTCCAAGAACACCGTGCTGGTGCCCGCAGGGGCGATCTATCGCGAACAGAACATCATCCTGTCGCCCTTCGACCAGGACGGCAGCAACCACTTCTACGCCAGCCGCATGTTCATGGGCTGCCGGGGCCTGGGTCCGCTGGGACTGATGGAGGGCGACCCGCTGCTGATCCAGGCCGAACAGAAGCTGATCGGCCAGGCCGACGAGCTGGTGGTGCTGGCCGACAGTTCCAAGTTCCGCGAACGCTCCAGCCTGCTTCTGTGCCCGCTGACCCGTATCGGCACCGTCATCACCGACGACGGCATCGACGACCGCGCGGCCCGGATGCTGGAGGCCGCCGAGATCCGGCTGATCGTGGTCGAACCCGCATCGGACCGACGAAAACGCGCCGAGGAATAAGGCGCATCTGCTCATAAGGGGAGGAAACATGAGCATTCTTCGCAGCATCCTGACGACCGCCGCCGTCGCAAGCGCGCTGATGACGGGCACCGCGCAGGCGGAAACCACCCGCATCGCCCTTGTGGTCAAGGCGCTCGGCATCGGCTTCTTCGAGGCCGCCCACAAGGGCGCCGAAGAAGCCGCCGCCGAGCTGGGCGATGTCGAGATCATCTATACCGGCCCGACCGACACCACCGCCGAAGGCCAGATCGAGGTGATCAACAGCCTGATCGCGCAGCGCGTGGACGCCATCGCCGTTTCGGCCAACGACACCGACGCCCTGGTGCCGACGCTGAAAAAGGCCATGGACCGCGGCATCACCGTGATTTCCTGGGATTCCGGCGTCGCGCCCGAGGGGCGGATGATGCACCTGGATCCTTCATCCGCGCCGCTGATCGGCAACACCATCATCAAGCTGGCCGCCGACCACCTGCCCGAGGGCGGCGAGGTCGCGGTGCTGTCGGCCACCACCACATCCACCAACCAGAACACCTGGATCGAGGAGATGAACAAGGTCGCGGGCAACTATCCCAACGTCAAGGTCGTGGGCACGGTTTACGGCGACGACCTCGCGGACAAGTCCTACCGCGAGGCCCAAGGCTTGATGCAGACCTATCCGAACCTCAAGGCGATCATCGCGCCCACCTCGGTCGGGATCGTGGCGGCGGCGCAGGCGGTGACGGATGCGGGCAAGATCGGACAGGTGAACGTGACCGGCCTGGGACTGCCCTCGGAAATGGCGGGCCACGTGAAATCGGGCGCCTCCAAGTCATTCGCGATCTGGAACCCGATCGACCTGGGCTATTCCGCGACCATGATCGCCTATCACCTGGCCAAGGGCGAAGCCAAGGCCGAACCCGGCGCGACCATCCCCATCGGCCGCATGGGCGAGGTGACGCTGGACAACAACAACACGGCGGCCATGGCCGATCCCTTCACCTATGACGCCAGCAACATCGACCAGTTCAGCTCGATCTTCTGATTGGCCCGCCGCCCCCGCCGGGGGCGGCGCTTCCCGCAAGGACAAGAACCCATGCAGGCTGATCCCCGGCCGCAGGACGGCGCGGCCCCGGTGCTGTCGCTGCGCGGCATCGTCAAGACATTTCCCGGCGTCCGTGCCCTGGGCGGCGTGGTCCTGGACCTGTATCCCGGCCAGGTGACGGCGCTGATCGGGGAAAACGGCGCGGGCAAGTCCACGGTCGTGAAGGTTCTGACCGGGATTTACCAGCCCGACGAAGGCGAGATCCTTCTGGACGGCCAGCCGGTCCGCTTTCCGACCGCGCAGGCGGCGGGGGATGCCGGCGTGACCGCGATCCACCAGGAAACCGTGCTGTTCGACGACATGACGGTGGCGGAAAACATCTTCATCGGCCATGCCCCGCGCACCCGGCTTGGCCTGATCGACCGCCGCGCCATGCGCGACCGTGCCCGCGCCATCCTGCGCGGCATCGGCGCCGATCTGGACCCCGCGACGCGCCTGCGCGATCTGGGGATCGCCAGCAAGCACCTGGTGGCCATCGCCCGCGCGCTGTCCATCGACGCCCGCGTCGTGATCATGGACGAACCCACCGCCGCCCTGTCCCACAAGGAGATCGCCGAGCTTTACGAGCTTGTCGAAAAGATGAAGGCCCAGGGCAAGGCGATCCTGTTCATCAGCCACAAGTTCGACGAAATCTTCCGCATCGCGGACCGCTGGACGGTGTTCCGCGACGGGCAGTTCGCGGGCCAGGGCCGCATGGCCGACGTGACCGAGGGCCAGCTTGTGCAGATGATGGTCGGCCGCTCGGTGGACAAGATCTATCCCAAGCGCCCCGCGCGCATCGGCGAGCCGGTCCTGACCGTGGCCGGATACTGCCACCCGACCGAGTTCGCCGACATCGCCTTTACCCTGCGCCGGGGCGAGATCCTGGGCTTCTACGGCCTGATCGGCGCGGGCCGCAGCGAGGTGATGCAGGCGCTGTTCGGCATCACCAGGCCGTCAAAGGGCGCCTGCCGCATCGACGGTCGCGTGCTGGCGATCCGGTCCACCGCGCAGGCCGTGGATGCGGGCATCGTTTATGTCCCCGAGGACCGCGGACGGCAGGGCGCCGTCAAGGGCCTGCCGATCTTCCAGAACGTCACCCTGCCGTCGCTGCGCAGGACCGGGCGGCACGGCTTTCTGCGCCTGGCCGAGGAGTTCAGGCTGGCCCGCGACTACACCCGCCGCCTGGACCTGCGCGCGGCAAGCCTGGATCAGGACGTGGGCCTGCTGTCGGGCGGCAACCAGCAGAAGGTGGTCATCGCCAAGTGGCTGGCGACCAGACCGCGCGTCATCATCCTGGACGAGCCGACCAAGGGCATAGACATCGGGTCCAAGGCCGCCGTTCACGACTTCATGTCCGAACTGGCCGCCGAAGGGCTGGCCGTGATCATGGTCAGCAGCGAGATCCCCGAGGTCCTGGGCATGTCCGACCGCGTGATCGTCATGCGCGAAGGCCGCATCGCCGCCGAATTCGAAGGCGACCAGATGACTCCCGAAAATCTCGTCCGCGCCGCCGCCGGGATCGGCCAGCCACGGGGACAGGCCGCATGAGCATCCTGAAATCGCGCGAAACGATCCTGGCGCTTGCCATCGCCGCCCTGCTGGCGGCGGTCGCCAGCCGCTTTCCGGGCTTTGTCGCCCCCGCCAATCTGGCGGGCGTGTTCACCGACACCTCGCCGCTGATCCTGCTGGCGCTTGGGCAGATGGCGGTGATCCTGACGAAATGCATCGACCTGTCGGTGGCGGCGAACCTTGCGCTTTGCGGCATGGCGGCGGCGCTGATGAACGGGGCGGGGGTGCCGCTGCCGCTGATCCTGCTGGCGGTGGTGGCGCTTGGCGCGGGGCTTGGCGCGGTGAACGGGCTGCTGGTCTGGAAACTCGGCATCCCCTCCATCGTCGTGACGCTGGGCACCATGACCATCTATCGCGGCGCGATCTTTCTGATGACCGGCGGCGCCTGGATCAACGCCCACCAGATGAGCGAGGGCTTCAAGGCCTTTCCCCGCGCCGTGATCGGGGGCCTGCCGGTCATGGCCTGGATCGCCGTCGCGGGCGTGGCGGGGGTGGCGCTGCTGCTGACGCGCACGCCGCTGGGCCGGGCCTTCTACGCGGTCGGCGGCAACCCCCATGCGGCGGTTTATGCCGGAATTTCGGTGGGTCGCACGCAATTCGCGGCCTTTGTGCTGTCGGGCGCCTTGGCGGGGCTGACCGGATACCTGTGGGTCGCGCGCTATGCTGTGGCCTATGTGGACATTGCCGGGGGGTTCGAACTGGACGTGGTGGCCGCCTGCGTGATCGGCGGCATCGCCATCGCGGGCGGGTCGGGCACAGTCGCGGGCGCGGTCATGGGCGCGCTGTTTTTGGGCATCATCAAGAACGCCCTGCCGGTCGCGGGCATCTCGCCCTTCTGGCAGATGGCGATTTCCGGCACGGCGATCCTGGCGGCCATCGCCTTCAACGCCGCAAGCCGGCGGGAACCGGGCCGCATCATCCTCAGACAAGCCGAGGCCGCCGAATGACAGCAGCCCTTCGCCCGGAACGCCAGATTCCCGATCGCCTGACCAGCCCCGCCGCCCGCGCCCTGAAAAGCTGGGAGGCGCTGCTGGCCGTGGTCGCCGTCGGCATCTTCGTCCTGAACGCCTTCGCCTCGCCCTATTTCCTCGATCCCTGGAACCTTTCGGACGCCAGCTTCAACTTCACCGAAAAGGCCATGATCGCCTTCGCCATGGCGATGCTGATCGTCGCGGGGGAGATCGACCTGTCGGTGGGCGCGATCATCGCCCTGGCCTCGACCGTGATGGGGCTGGCGATGACGGCGGGGGCGGGAACGCCGGTGCTGGTGGTGCTGGGGCTTGCGACGGGCCTGGCTTGCGGGGCCTTCAACGGGCTGCTGGTGGCGCGCTTCGGCCTGCCCTCCATCGTTGTGACCATCGGCACCATGAGCCTGTTCCGCGGCATCAGCTTTATCGTGCTGGGCGACGGGGCCTTCACCGGATACCCCCCCGGCTTCGCCTGGTTCGGGCAGGGCTATGTCTTTTGGGTGATCACGGTGGAACTGGTGATCTTCGCGGCGGCCGCCCTGGCCTTCGGGGTGCTGCTGCACCGCACCAGCTTCGGCCGCACCGTTTTTGCCATCGGCAACAACAGCGTCGCCGCGCGGTTTTCGGGCATCCGCGTGGACCGGGTGCGCTTTGTCCTGTTTCTGCTGACCGGGCTGATGAGCGGCATCGCCGCCGTCTGCCTGACCTCGCGCCTTGGATCCACACGGCCGTCGATCGCCTCGGGCTTTGAACTGGAGGTCGTGACCATCGTCGTCCTGGGGGGCGTCAGCATCCTGGGCGGGTCGGGCAGCATCGCGGGCGTGGTGCTGGCGGCCATCGTGATGGGGCTGGTGACATTTGGCCTGGGGCTGCTGAACGTGCCGGGAATCGTGATGTCCATCGTCGTGGGCGCGCTGCTGATCGCGGTGATCGCGGTGCCGCGCCTGTGGTCCATGGCACGGAGAGGATGATGCAGCGATACGCCTTCCGCATGATGCTGAACCCCGGCATGGCCGACGAATACCGCCGCCGCCATGACGCGATCTGGCCGGAACTGGCGGCGCTTCTGAGGCAGGCCGGGGTGCGGGACTACTCGATCCACCTGGATCCCGAAACCAATGCCCTGTTCGGGATCCTGACCCGCCCCGACGATCACGGCATGGACGATCTGCCCGCCCATCCCGTCATGCAACGCTGGTGGGCGCACATGGCCGACATCATGCAGACCCGCGACGACAACGAACCCGTCGCGGTTCCCCTGGTGCCGATGTTCCATCTGCCATGACCCGCGTCGCCGTGATCGACATCGGCAAGACCAATGCCAAGCTGGCCCTGGTCGATGGCGACACCCTGGCCGAAATCGCCGTTGCCACCCGCCCGAACCGCCCGCTGCCCGGCCCGCCCTGGCCGCACGCGGACCTGGAGGGGCATTGGCAATTCTTCCTGCACCACCTGGCGGCGTTCCACGCCGCGCATGGCGTCGATGCGATTTCGGTCACCACCCATGGGGCGGCGGCGGTTTTGCTGGACGCCCAAGGGCGGGCCATGCCGATGCCGGACTATGAACATGCCGGTCCCGACGCGCTGGCCGCCGAATACGACGCGCTGCGGCCGGATTTCGCGCGGACCGGCTCGCCCCGGCTGCCGATGGGCCTGAACCTGGGCGCGCAACTGCACTGGCTGCTGGCAACCGATCCCGGGCTGCGGAACCGCATCGCCCATGTCCTGACCTATCCGCAATACTGGGGCTGGCGGCTGACGGGGGAACCGGCCAGCGACGTGACCTCGCTGGGTTGCCATACCGACCTGTGGGATCCCTGGCAGGGCCGGTTTTCGGACCTTGTGGACAGGCTGGGCCTAGCGGGCCGCATCGCGCCCGCCCGCAGGTCCGACGAGACGCTGGGAGGGCTGACCGCGCCCGTCGCCGCCGCGACCGGCATTCCGGCGGGCACGCCTGTCGCGGTGGGCATCCATGACAGCAATGCCTCGCTTTATCCCTATGTGCTGGGGCGCCGGGCACCCTTCGCGGTGGTCTCGACCGGGACATGGGTGGTCGCAATGGCCGTGGGCGGCGATCCGGTCGCCCTTGATCCCGCGCGCGACGTGCTGGTGAACGTGAACGCGCTTGGCCAGCCCGTGCCCTCGGCCCGCTTCATGGGGGGGCGCGAATACGAACTGATCCGCGCGGGAAGCACCGCCATGCCGGACAGGGCCGGACGCGACCGCGCGCTGGCGGCGGGGCTGATGATCCTGCCCGCCATCGAGCCGGGATCAGGGCCGTTCCGGGGACGCGCCATGGAATGGCTGGGCGCGCCCGCGCCGGAGGGGCAGCGGACGGCCGCGCTGTCCTGGTATCTGGCGCTGATGACGGGAACCTGCCTGGATCTGGTCGGCGCGCGCGGCCCCGCCATTGTCGAGGGGCCTTTCGCCCGCAATCCCGATTACCTGGACATGCTGGCCGTTCTGCGCCCTGAGGGCGTCGAGGTCGCGGCCTCGAGCACCGGAACCTCGGTCGGGGCGGCGCTGCTGTGCCTGGGCGCAGCCCCGGCGCCCCGCACCACCGCCCGGCTTGTGCCGGACCATGCCGGGGCGCTGCGGGATTACGCGGCGCTGTGGCGCCGGCGGGTCATTCCCACTCGATTGTTTACTTTACGGCATAACTAATTGAAAAACAAAGAGAAAAATATTTTTGAGAGATCGTATACCGTTGTACCCACCGTCAAAAAGATATCCTCTTGAAATCACTGGGTTTTTTCGACTGATCGGCTCAAAAAAAATTCGCCATCTATCGCCGGTGACGGCCGCTGCTCCAACTCGCGGAACAGACAGCGAATGTCTTCGCAAGAGCTACATCATACCGACCCGCGGTTCAATTTTCCATCTTAGCCGAGGGATACGGGAAGCGTACAAAGGAAATGGTCTGATGAGGGGAAAGCTTTCCCCTGCGGCCGAGCCAAGGTCTCTGCCGGTCCCTTCTGCGGGGAGCCCCCGCAACGCCCCCTTTCAGAGGGCGGGCGCGTACGCCATGATGACACACGATCTTGAAAATCTGGGAGAGTTCGCGTACATCCTGAACAAGTACAACTCACAAGGAAGACGGAGATGCCCCAGGCAGCCGTGGATGACAATAAGCGCATGAACCTGCGAGTTTCGCCGGAAACCAAGGCCAAACTCGTGCGTGCCGCTGCGCTCCGCAACACCGACCTGACCAATTTCGTCACTCAAACCGCCCTGCGGGAAGCCGAGGCTGTCATCGAGGCGGCCGAGATCGTTCGCCTGTCTGCGCGCGATCATGCGCGCGTGCTCGAACTCTTGGAAAATCCCCCCAGGCCCAATGCCAAGCTGCGGACGGCAATAGCAGCGTTGCCTGATACTCTATGACGCTGCCGGCCTGGAAGGAGGAAGCAATCGCGAAATCGCATGATCGCCAGTCCTTCGACTGCGGCGATCCGGCGATGAACGATTTTCTTCGACGCTATGCGCGTCAAAGCCACGAACAGAATGCCTCGAAAACCTTCTGCGCGATCGACGTCGCCACGCCCAACCGCGTGCTCGGCTTCTACACGCTCGCCCCCTCTGCCGTGGCGCACGAGGACGTGCCGGCGTCGATGACGAAAGGGCTGGCTCAGCACGAGGTTTCCGGCTTTAAGCTGGCCCGGATCGCAACCGATGTCACAGTCGCGGGCCTCGGCCTGGGCGGTCAGCTTCTCGCAACTGCGGCGCTTCGTTGCCTGCGTATCGCGTCCGAGGCCGGCGGCGTGCTGCTGATTATCGACGCCAAAGGCGAACGTGCGGCTCAATGGTACGCCAGCTATGGAGCCGAGCCGCTTCAGAGTCGGCCGCTCACATTGGTCATGCCGCTCGCCACCTTCGCCGCCGATCTCAAGGGTAAGGGTCTTCTCTGACGGTCGTTCACCCGACGTAAAATGCTTAAGATGAGTGGGAGCAAATGCCGGCAACTGCGTTCTCAGTAAGGTTCGCGCGCGAGCTTGATGTTGATCAACTGGCGATCTTGATGACAGGCCAGCAGCCGACGTCATCACGCGACGGAGCTGAACTTCTCAGCGCTTCTGGCGATGCGATCCGCTCCGACATTCAATGTTCATCGTGCGGAAAATTCGGTGCTCACATTGTTCGCTCCGGAAGGTCGCGGGCGTCGAAGGCGATTCTCCGACAAGCCCACTTCAGGTTTGTCGATCCGAATGGTGGCGACGCCCACCATCCATTCTGCGAATTCCACGGGAACGACGAAACTCGTTCGACCCAAGATAGCCTCCTCGACTTCGGATCGGAAAAAGCGCGGAAACAAGAGCCATCCGGCTGCTGGTATGTAAGGGTATCGAGCAAGGCATATTTGACCAGCGTCGTATCAGGGACATGCGGCAGTGGTTCTTCGATCTTAAATCCGCCACCCGCTTCACGGTATCGCTGCCGCTGGAAGCGATTTCCTGGGCGCGCGCTCTTCAGCGTCATCCCCACCATCAGCGCTGGCAGTTCCACCCATCCCAAGCGGAGATGCCAGCCTTCGATTGGAAAGTCGCCGCAAAAAAACAGTTCACCGAAGAGCATCTTGACCTGTTCGAACTGGTGAAGGGCGGATTGCTACCGTTCGAGGACGCGACGTGGCGGCAAGCGATTGAACTTGCCCAGAAAAATCATGGGCGCGAGGTGTTCGACGTCACCAAGCTCCAGTCGTACTACGAGGCCGCAATCTCACTGTGCACCTTCGTCGCCGCGAATGGCGGCATCGATTTCGGCAAGCGGCAGCCCGAAATCTATCGATGGAAAGGTGCGCCAACGGCATTGCTTGCCCTATGCGCGCTTGTGCTGTTCGTCTCCGATTGGGACATGAACGCGGCGATCGCAGCCTTCGCCAAGCTGCTGTGCGCGCCGGAACTGTTGATTTCCACCCAGAACTGAGCCGGCATTTCCATCGAGAAGTGAGCCACCTCTGACTATGGATTTCCGGTCATTCAGTGGTCAAGGCGTGATCGTTCTCCTTCTTTTGGCGCGCTGCGG
>Ga0181344_1000008_pt1 | contig 130066 bp, 122 predicted proteins | sample Su13VDMLBDD_FD_130098 | JGI IMG/M metagenome (GOLD analysis project Ga0181344, IMG submission 130098) | Freshwater viral communities from Lake Michigan, USA - Su13.VD.MLB.D.D | ecosystem: Environmental > Aquatic > Freshwater > Lake | place: USA: Michigan | collected 2013-07-15
GGCATCGGCGATGGAGGTCCGCCCGTAGCCCACGTTGACCGTCCACACGCCCCCCGACACCGCGTCCAGATACTCGCGCCCGGTCACGTCCCACAGCCGCATCCCCTTGCCCTCGACAAAGACCCGCGGGTCCGCGGTCTCGTATTGCTTGTGCTGGCTCAGATGATGCCAGACATGCGCCCGGTCGGCGGCGACAACGTGCGAAAGGTCGTTCACGGGATGGTCGAGAGACATGGCGGGGCTCCGGGACAAGGGGACCGGCAGCTTTCGGGGGCCGGCACTGGCTGGATCCACGAAAGCCCGTTCCCCCGAAAAAGGCAAGAAGAACCCTTGGCGGAGAGCCTTCCGAAAGCCTACCCGGCCGGGTTCGCGTCGCGCAAGGCGGCCACCACCTCGGCATCGCCGACCTGCGCGAAATCGCGGTAATGCAGGCCGACCGCGCGGAAACGGTCGGGGATCCGCAGGCAAACGACCTCGTCGGCGGCGGCCCGCAGGCTGTCCAGGGCCTCGCGTGCCGCGACGGGGACGGCCAGCACGATGCGGGCGGGGTTCTGCCGGGCCAGTCCCAGCAATCCCGCCCGCATGGTGGCGCCCGTGGCGATGCCGTCATCCACCACGATGGCGACCTTTCCCGCGACCGGAACAGCCTCGCGCCCGTTCCGGTAAAGCTGCCTGCGCCGGTCGATTTCGGCCAGCAGGCGCGGCACCTCGGTTTTCAGATAGCCGCCGGGGGCGGCAAGGGGGGACGGCATGTCCTGGTTCGCGACCACCTGCGGGCTGTCGCCGTCCACGACCGCGCCTATGGCGAATTCGGGATAGCCCGGCGCGCCGATCTTGCGCACGAACAGAAGGTCGAGCGGGGCGGCCAGCATCCGCGCCACCGGCAGCGCGACGGGCACGCCCCCGCGCGGCAGGGCCAGAACCACGCAGTCCTGGCCCCGATGGGGCATCAGGCGCTTGGCCAGCAATGCCCCGGCCTCGGCCCGGTCGGCGAAGATGCGGTCGTCCGGCCCGCCCATCTCACAACCCGAACGGCCAGGTGTCGGGCAGATCGTCCTGCTGGCCCGGATTCCCTCCGCCGACCAGCGCCTGCGTCCGGTCGAACCAGATCCAGCCGTCGTACTGCCGTCCCGCATGGGCCTGCATGTAGTGGCTGACCCGCTCGTTTTCGGGCCGATAGATCACGCCGATGAAGCGTTGCGGAAAGGGCTGCGACAACCGCGCGGCCAATTCGCCGCCGTTCCGAAAATCCAGCAGGAAGCACGAAATCCCGCTGTCATGGCAAAGCCGTTCGAAGCTGTCGGGTTGCGAGGGCAGGACGGTCATGACCTGCGCCTTGCCGTTCCAGTCCGAGGCCGCCGTGACGGTGCCGCAGTGTGTGCCGAAACCCACAAGGACGACCCCTGCCCCCCAGCGTTCGCGGGCCAGCTGGCCCAGGTTGTGTTCGCCCAGGCGGCTGCCCATCTCGGTCCGGCGGGCATCGCCGATATGCGAATTGTGCGCCCAGACCACCGCCTTGGACCCTGCCCCGCCCGCTTGCAGCAGATGGTCCAGCGTATCGGCCATGTGGCTGTCGCGCAGGTTCCAGGCTTCCGCCCCGCCCCGGTACATGACGCGGTAATAGCGTTCGGCGGATGCGACAAGCCGGGCGTTCTGGGCCGCATCCAGCTGGTCCCGCCCTTCCAGGGCCCGGGCCAGCAACTCGCGGCATTGCTGGACGACCGCCTGTTCGCATCCGTGATAGCCCGAGCCCGCAAGGCGGCCATAGGCGGCGGGTTGTCCGGTCCAGGGTTCCAGGCAGCCATAGCGCCGGCGCGCCACCACGGCGGCCTCGGGGTCGGTGTTGTCGAGGTAATCCAGAACCGCCCCGATCGAGGCGGAAAGGTTGTACATGTCCAGACCGTGAAAGCCCGCCTGATCCTCTGGCGCCCTGTCCCGGTTCCAGTCGCGCATCCAGTCCACCAGCCCCGCGACAGGGGCATTGCGCCACATCCAGCGCGGAAACCTCTGGAACGGCCTTTCGGCGTTTCCACGCGGGGGAAGGCCGCGCACATGGCGGTCCAGAACCGCCGCGTCGGGCCAGTCGGCCTCGACCGCGACGATCCTGACGCCGTGGCGTTCGATCATGCGGCGGGTGATCGCGGCGCGGGCCTGATAGAATTCCGCCGTTCCATGGCTCGCCTCGCCCAGCATCAGGACGCGGCAATCCGCCCATCGGTCGGCGATCGCCGCAAAGCCTGCCTTGTCCAGCGGCGGCAGCCGGGTGCAGCCGCCGGCGATGGCCTGGGCCAGGCCGTCCGCGGCGGACATCTAGTCCCTCGCCTCGTCCTCGTCCTTCCGCGCCTCGCGCTTGTCCGAAGCCTTCAGGTCGGGGCGCGGATCGAAATCGGCATCCGCGTTGGTGGTGTCGACGCGCTTTTCGATGATGCGCTGCTGCTGGTCCTTTGTCTTCTTGCCCACCATGGCTTTCTCCTGCGCTACTTGTTTGTGCGGCCGCGCTGGTTTGGATCGACGCCGCCCTGCGGGGTGGTGTCGTTCAGCACGTCGCCTTCGGCGGTGTTGTCGCCGCCGATCGGCGGATCGCCGGGGCCGGGCATGCCCTTGGACTGGCCGATGCCCGGATCCTGGCGCAGATCCTTGTCCGACGGCCGATCGGTCTTGGGATGCTTGCCGGACATGGCCTAGTCCTCCTGATCGGCGTCGCCGTCGCGGTTGCCGACATGATCGTGCAGCTGCTCGGTGTCGACATGACGGGAATCGAGGCCCCGCTGGTCGGAATGGCGCGACTTGTCGCGGTTCGACAGGATCTCGTTGTCGGGCAGCTGGTCGGGCACGTCGGGGGCCATGCCGCCGGTGCCGTCCCCCTTGCCCTGGTCCTGCTGGCCTGCGCCGAATTTCTTCTTGCTGGCATGAGCCATTCTCGATCCTCCGTTTCGTGTCGATGGTGGCGTCAAGGGAAACCGGCTCGTGCGGGGATTGTTCCACAACGGGGCGGAACCGGGCCGGGCGCCCGCCGTTACCGAGGCATGTCACACCTGCCTGACCAGACCGCCCCCGGCCAGACCGGCCCAGACCAGACCGCCCCAGACCAGACCGGCCCAGACCAGACCGGCCCCGACGATCCCGCCGCCCGGGCCGAGGGGCTGGAGCGGGTGGACATCGAGGCCGCCAAGACCGCCGCCCGGCACCGCCATCATCCGATGGTCAAGACCCTGGGCACCTTCAGCGAACTGGCCGACCAGGTGCAGCTGACGACGCTGTGCGGGGCCGTGATCGCGGGCGGCCTGCTGGGCGGGCGCGGGGACATCGCGCGCACCGGGGTGCGGATGATGGCCGCGCATGTGCTGGCCAACGTCCTCAAGCGCCGCATCAAGAACCGGTTGCGCCGCACCCGCCCGGAAAAGATGGTCCAGGAGCGCGATTATCAGTTCGAAGCCGGCGAAGCCGAAGGGGGTCACGAAACCTCCTTTCCGTCCGGCCACACGACCGGAGCGGTCGCGGTGGCCCGCGTGGTCGCGCGCGACCGGCCCGCGCTGGCGGGACTGGCCTGGGGTCTTGCCGCGCTGATCGCGGCGGTGCAGATCCCGCGCGCCAAGCATTACCCGGCCGATGTCGCCGCGGGCGCGGCCCTGGGCCTGGCCGCGGCCTGGGCGGTCGATCGCCTGCTGCCCCCAATCCCGAACCACAAGGAGGATTCAATGTCGGACAACGCCACCACTTCCGTCTCGGCCCTGTTCGAGACGCGGGAAGCCGCCGATTACGCCATCGAGCATCTGGTCCAGCAGCACGGGCTGAACCGCGCCGACATCTTCGCCGAACCCGCCGGCGGCAGCAACACGGCGGGCAACCGGATTTCCGGCGGCGACAGAAACAAGGACGGCGCCCAGGAGGATGCCGCCCTGCGCGGCGCGATCAGGCTGTCGGTCGATGTCGCGTCCGACCGGGCGGGCACGGTGGAAGACACCCTGCGCGAAATGGGCGGGCAGGACATCGCGCGCCGCTGAAGGCGCGCGACGCCTGCCCCGTCGTCACTTTTCTTCCGAAACGAACTTGTTGAACCGGCTGGTGTCGCCGCCCGCCGTTTCTTCCTGATACAGGAAGTGCAAGCCGTTCTCGTCGAAGATCTCGAAGAACTCGTCCCAGGAAATCCGGGTCAGGCCTTCCTCTTCCTCGCCGAAGTCGATGCGCAGGATTCCGCCTTCGCCCTTTGTTTCCACCATGGCGGGGTGGCCGCCGCGCGATTCGGCCCATTCGCGGATCGTGTCGTGGTCCTGGGTGGTGTTCGATGTGGACATGCTTTCCTCCGGGGGGTTGCGTCGGGGCCAAACGCCCGGGCCACGCCGCCGTTCCGCCTGTGAAAGCGGGTCCGGAGGGAACGCAGCGGGCCTTGAACCGTTGAAGGGGGCCAGCCGCCATGCCAGCACGGGAACCTCATGCAGATCACACTTCACCTGAACGGCACGTCCCATCGCCTGGACGTGGATCCGCGCACCACGCTTCTGGATGCGCTTCGCCATCATCTGGGCCTGACGGGCACCAAGAAGGGTTGCGACCATGGCCAATGCGGGGCCTGCACGGTGCTGATGGACGGGCGGCGGGTCAATGCCTGCCTGGTGCTGGCCTGCATGGCCGAGGACCGCGACATCACCACCATCGAAGGCCTGGGCGCGCCCGGGCACCTGTCGCCCCTGCAGCGGCAGTTCCTGGACCACGACGGCTTCCAGTGCGGCTATTGCACCCCCGGCCAGATCTGTTCGGCCACCGGGATGCTGGACGAGATCGCGGCGGGCTGGCCCAGCCATGCGTCCGAATCCCTCGACGGTCCCTATGAACTGACCCATGCCGAGATCGCCGAGCGGATGAGCGGCAACCTGTGCCGCTGCGCCGCTTACGCCAACATCGTCGCGGCCATTCGGCAGGCCGCGCAGGACACCGGGCGCGAGGACGCGGCATGAAGGAATTCACCTTTCACCGCGCGGGTTCGGTGGCGGATCTGCCCGCGGGCGCCACGATCATCGCGGGCGGCACCAACCTGCTGGACCTGATGAAGCTCGAGGTGATGGCCCCCGAGGCGCTGGTGGACATCACCCGCATGGGCCTGGACCGGATCGAGCCCGAGGGCGAGGGGCTGCGCATCGGCGCCCTGGTCCGCAACAGCGACCTGGCCGCGCATCCGACTGTCCGGCGCCATTATCCGGTGCTGTCGCGCGCGCTGCTGGCGGGGGCCAGCGGGCAGTTGCGCAACATGGCCACGACCGGCGGCAACCTGATGCAGCGCACGCGCTGTCCGTATTTCTACGACCGCCGCATGGCCTGCAACAAGCGCGATCCCGGCGCGGGCTGCCAGGCCATCGGCGGGGTGACGCGCAACCATGCGATCCTGGGCGCGTCGAACAAGTGCATCGCCACCTATCCCGGCGACATGGCCGTGGCGCTGCGCGCGCTGGACGCGGTTGTGGAAATCGACGGCCCCTCGCCCCGCCGGGTTCCCCTGGCCGAGTTCCACCTGCTGCCGGGCGACACGCCGCATGTCGAGACCGTTCTGCAACCGGGCGAGATCATCACCGCCGTGATCCTGCCCGCCCCTCCGGGCGGCCAGCACCGTTACCGCAAGGTGCGGGACCGGGCGTCCTATGCCTTTGCGCTGGTTTCGGTGGCGGCGATCGTCGGCACCGACGGCGGCCGCATCAGCCAGGCGGCCCTGGCCTTTGGCGGGGTCGCGCACAAGCCCTGGCGCGACCCGGATGTCGAGGCCCTGCTGCTGGGCCGGGAACCGTCCGACGCGCTGTTCCGCGAGGCCGCCGAGATCCTGCTGCGGCCTGCGCAGGCCCAGGGCGAAAACCAGTTCAAGATCCCCCTGCTGCGTCGGACGCTGATAGCGACCCTGCGCGACGCGACCGGAATGGAGGCCCAGGCATGACACGGCACCTGCGGGTCGATGGCCCGAACCACGACGACCGTCTGGACCACATGGCACAGGGCGTGATCGGCCAGCCCCTGAACCGCCTGGAAGGCCCGCTGAAGGTCTCGGGCCGGGCAACCTATGCGGCCGAGGCCCGGCCCGCGAACCTGGCTTATGGGGTGCTGGTCCAGGCATCCGTCCCCGCGGGCAAGGTGCTGGACATCGGCGATGCGCCGGGCGCCCTTGCGGTGATCCAGGACAAGCGGATGATCCGCCATGCCGCCCAGGGCCTGGACGAAAAGGGACCGGCCGCGGGGCCGGCCCGCGTCGAATACATGGGCCAGTCCATCGCACTGGTGGTGGCCGAAACCTTTGAGGCCGCGCGCCACGCCGCCCAGAACATCGCCGTCCGCTGCAAGCCGGAAACCGTGCCGGTGGACCCGGAATCGGTCACGCCCGAACTGCCCCCGAAAAAGCAGTCGGCGGCGGGCGACCTGGACAAGGCCATGCGCGAGGCGACCTTTGCCCTGGACCGGGTCTGGCGCACGCCGTCGCAGACGGCGGCCGCGATGGAACCCCATGCCGCCATCGCCGAATGGGACGGCGACGGCGTGACGATCCGGGCCGCCCTTCAGATGCTGTCGTCGAACCGCAAGCAGATGGCCGACGCCCTGGGTATCCGCGAAAGCAAGCTGCGGCTCTTGTCCCCCTATGTGGGCGGCGGCTTCGGATCCAAGCTGGGCATCAACGCCGAAGCCGTGGCCGCAGCCATTGCCGCCAAACAGCTGGGCCGCCCGGTGATGGTCGCCATGACCCGCCAGCAGGTCTTCGACCTGGCCCATCGCCGGTCCGAGACGCGCCAGCGGATCCGTCTGGCCTGCGACGCCGAGGGCCGCCTGACCGGCATCGGCCACGATGTCCTTGTGTCGAACCTGCCCGGCAGCGAATTCACCGAACCCGTCGCCCAGGCCACCCCCTTCACCTATCAGGCGGCGCACCGGCAGATCGTCCATGCCGTGGCGCGCATCCACCGCAACTGCGCGGGTTCGGTCCGCGCTCCGGGCGAGGCCGTCGGCGTCACGGCGTTCGAATGCGCCATGGACGAACTGGCCGACATGGCCGGGATCGACCCAGTGGAACTGCGCCTGAAGAACATCCCCGATGTCGAGCCCACGACCGAGCGCCCCTTTTCCAGCCACAAGCTGGCCGAGGCCCTGCGCGAAGGGGCGCGACGCTTCGGCTGGTCCGACCGCGGAATGCCCCGGCAGCGCCTCGAGGGCGAGTGGTTCATCGGCATGGGCATGGCGGCTGCCGTCCGCGTCAACATGCTGATGGAATCGCGCGCCAAGGTCACGCTGGTCCAGGATGGCCATGCCATTGTCGAAACCGACATGACCGACATCGGCACCGGCACCTATACGATCCTGGGCCAGCTGGCCGCCGAGATGCTGGGCCTGCCGCCCGACCGGGTCGAGGTGCGGCTGGGCGACACGCGGTTCCCCCCGGCCTCCGGCTCGGGCGGATCCTTTGGCGCGGCTTCCAGCGGCAACGCCGTTTTCCTGGCCTGCGAGGAGATCCGGCAGCGGATCGCCAAGGCCATGGGCTGCGACGAACGCGACCTGACCCTGCAAGACGGCATGGCGCGGGCGGGCAACGTCGCCCGGTCCCTGTCGGAACTGGTGGACGGCATGATCACCGGCGAAGGCCATCTGGAGCCCGGCAAGACCGAAAAGTCGCACCGTCAGGCCACATGGGGCAGCCATTGGGCCGAGGTCGCCGTCAACCGCTGGACCGGAGAGGTCCGCGTCCGCCGCATGATGGGGGTCTTTGCCTGCGGACGGGTGCTCAACGAAAAGACCGCGCGGTCGCAATGTCTGGGCGGCATGAGTTTCGGCATCGGCATCGCCCTGACCGAGGCGATGGAGCATGACCCCCGCGACGGCCATGCCGTCAGCCGGGATCTGGCGGAATACCACATCCCCTGCCATGCCGACGTTCCCCCGCTCGAGGTCCACTTTCTGCCCGAACGCGATCCTTACGTCGGTCCCTTGCAGGCCAAGGGGTTGGGCGAACTGGGCATCTGCGGCGCCGGGGCGGCGGTGCTGAACGCGATCCACAATGCCTGCGGGGTCCGAGTCCGGGATCTGCCGGCGACGCCCGACAAGATCATCGCCGGGCTGGATCCGTGATGCGGCGCGGCCCCGCGCCTTGCAACCCCGGGGCCGGTCTGTCCGACGATGCCTTGACGGCCGCGATGGACTGCAACGATCCGGTCCTGGCGATCATCACCGGGATCACCGGCCCGTCCTATCGCCCCCTGGGCGAGATCATGGCCTTTTGCGGCGACCGTCAGACCGGCTCGCTCAGCTCCGGGTGCATCGAGACCGACCTGGCCCTTCACGCCCGGCAGGCCCTGCAAGACGGCCCGCGGGTGGTCCGCTATGGCGAAGGCTCGCCCTGGTTCGACCTGCAACTGCCTTGCGGCGGCGGGCTCGAGATCGCCCTGATCCCCCGGCCCTGCCCCCGGCTTCTGGGCGAAGTTGCCGCGGCGCGCGCCAACCGCCAGCCTGTCGGGTTGTGCGTCGCCCCCGATCTGGTGCTGCGCCGTTGCGAGCCGGGTCCGACCGGACCTACCGCGGACGGCTTTCGCATCCTGCTGGTTCCCCCGCCGCGCTTCCTGATCTTCGGCCAAGGCCCCGAAGCCGCGATCTTCGCAGGGCTTGTTCACGCCGCGGGCTATCCGCATCTGCTGCTGTCGCCAGACCGGCAGACCCTGACGCAGGCCGAAACCGCAGGCGCCCCGGTGCGGCTTCTGCATTGGCCCGCCTTGCCGACCGATCTGGAGATTGACGACCGCAGCGCCGTTGTGCTGTTCTTCCATGACCACGACTGGGAACCGCCAATCCTGGCGCGGGCGCTGGATTCCCCCGCCTTTTACATCGGTGCCCAAGGATCGCAGCGGGCGCGGGACAAGCGTCTGGCCAGCCTGCGCGATCATGGCGTGAGAACAGGGCTGGAGCGGCTTCGGGGCCCGATCGGACTGATCCCCTCGGTCCGCGATCCGCGCGTGCTTGCGGTGTCGGTCCTGGCCGAGGTGCTGGAGGCGGCTGCGTGACCACCGTCCTGCTTCTGGCGGCCGGGCGTTCACGGCGCTTTGGCCGCCGATGCAAGTTGCAGGCACCCTATCGCGGCAAGCCGCTGGTCCGCCATGCGGCCGAAACGATCCTTCGGACGGGCTTGCCTGCCCTTGCCGTTGTCGCCGATCCGGCAGTGGCCAGCCTGCTGCCCGAATTCCGGCTGATCTACAGCACCGGGCTACAGTCGGACTCCCTCCGCGCCGGTCTGCGGCAGGTCGCCGACCAGGCTGCCATGATCGTGCTGGCGGATATGCCGCATGTCACGCCCGAGATTCTGCAACAGATCGCCGGTTCGCCGGGACCAGTCGCCGCAACGGACGGACGCCGGATTTGTCCACCGGCGCTGATTCCCCGGTCCCTGTTTCCCCGGGTGGAAAACCTGACGGGCGACCGGGGCGCAGGCGAACTGTTGCGGTCCTTGCCGGATCTGCGCCGCGTTTCCGTCTCGCCGGGGATCCTGAAGGACGTGGATGTCCCGGATGATCTTCTGTCGTCTCAGGATCTGCCGGTGCCGCCCAGGATCTGACAAAGCCGGTCCAGCTGCTCCAGGTCGCCATAGCTGATGCTGACCGTGCCGCTGCCAGCAGCGGTGTGCCTGATCGTCACGGCCATTTTCAACTGAGCCGCCAGATCAGCCTCCAGCGCCCGGGTGTCGGCATCCTTCTCGGCGTGAACCGACGTCTTGGCAGAGTCACCATCCCTTGGGGTCTTGATCTGCTTGCGCACAAGATCTTCGGTTTCCCGTACGGAAAGGCCGCCGTCGATGACACGCCTCGCCAAGGCGACCGGGTTCTCCGCCGTGATCAAGGCACGCGCGTGTCCGGCGGTCAGTTTGCCGTCCTTGAGATGATCCTGCACCTGATCCGGCAGGCTGAGAAGGCGCAACAGGTTGGCAATATGGCTGCGGCTCTTGTTCAAGGCCTCGGCCAGCTTTTCCTGGGTATGGCCAAAACGATCCATCAGCTGGCGGTAAGAGGCGGCCTCCTCGATGGCATTCAGGTCGGCGCGCTGAATATTCTCGATGATCGCGACTTCGAGAACCTCTGTGTCGGACAGATCGCGCACGATGACCGGAAGTTCGTGCAGCTGCGCCATTTGGGCCGCGCGCCACCGCCGTTCGCCCGCGACGATCTGATAAAGCCCCTCGTCCTGCGGATGCCTGCGCACGATCAGCGGTTGAAGCACCCCGCGCTGCCGCAGCGAATCCGCCAGTTCCTGCAAGGAGGCAGGATCGAAATTGCGCCGGGGCTGGTCAGGATTGGCGGTGATCTGCTCGATCGGGATCAGGGTGCGGTCCTTCACGGGCTTTGCATCGGCCGGTCCGTCCAGGTCCAGGTCGGCCATCAAGGCGGAAAGCCCGCGACCCAGGCCGCGCTTGGCAAGTTTGCTGTCGGACATCAGGCTTCCTCTTTGACGAGTTTCAAACGCGCTGCAAATTCGCCCGCGAACTGGCGATAGGCGGCGCTGCCCTTGGACTGGGGATCGTAAAGCAGCACGGGTTGCGCAAAGGACGGCGCTTCGGACACGCGGACGTTCCGGGGAATGACAGTCGGAAAAACCAGATCGCCCAAGGTCGCCCGTGCGTCGGCCTCGACCTGCTGGGACAGATTGTTGCGGTAATCGGACATGGTTAGCAGGACGCCGTTCACACGCAGGTTCGGATTGCCGCTTTGCCGGACATGCCTGACGGTGGTCAGCAGTTGCGACAACCCCTCGAGCGCATAGAATTCCGCTTGCAGGGGAACAAGAACGCCATCGGCAGCCACCATGGCATTCAGGGTCAACAATCCCAAGGCGGGGGGACAGTCGATCAGGATGATGCTGCCATCTGGCGCTTCCTCGAGCTTGCGGTGCAGCAGCCTGGTGCGATCCTTTGTCTGCGCCAGATCGACATCCGCCGAGGAAAGATCGGGGGTGGCAGGAACGATGCTGAGATTGGAAACGCGAGTCGCGATCAGGCACTCTGTCAAGGATTCCGGCCCAGCCAGAAGGTCGTAAACGGTCTTCTGCCGCTGTTCGGCACCGATCCCCAGACCTGTGGAAGCATTACCCTGCGGATCCAGATCAATCAGGATGGTCCGGTGACCCTCCATGGCCAAGGCCGCGCCCAGATTGATTGCCGTGGTGGTCTTGCCGACCCCGCCTTTCTGGTTGGCAATGGCAACGACGCTATTCTGCGCCATGAGACACTCCGCTTATTTCCAATGTCACCGCGCCTTCCTGGGTCCGGCTGGGATGAGCGATATATTCAAAGGACCATTCTTTCCGGGCTTCCTCGACTTCGGCCCGCCATTGGCGGCCCTTCATCAAATAGGCCGTTCCTGTCGGCCCGAGGTGCCTGTCAAGATATGCCATAAGCTGGCGCAGCGGGGCAAGAGCCCGGGCACTGACATAGGCGGCATTCAGCGGCGGCGATGACTCGATCCGCTGCGACACAACCGATGCGTTGGTCAGACCAGTTGCGCGGATGACCGTCCGCAGAAACGCCGATTTACGCTGGTCGCTTTCGACAAGGGTGAAGGACAGATCGGTATCAGCTTTGGCGATCGCAAGAACAAGCCCGGGAAGCCCTCCTCCGCTGCCCAGATCCGCCCAATGACCGTCAGTTTCTTTGCTCAGATCAGCTATTTGCAAGCAATCGTCGATATGGCGAGCGTGCAAATCCGCCACGGTTCCAGGCGCGACAAGGTTGATGCGGCTGTTCCAGCGTACCAGAAGGTCGGCATATATCTGCAACCGATCGGATGTTTCACGTGAAACACTCATGCGCGTCTTTTGATGGCAGAGCGGGACGCTGCCAGCAGAAGCGTAAGCGCCGCGGGTGTCATCCCCTCGATCTTAGCCGCCGCAGCGAGGGAAGACGGCCGCGCCGCAGCGAGTTTCATTTTCAACTCGTTCGAAAGACCGGAAAGACTGCCGTAATCAACAGCGTCGGAGAGAACCACCGCTTCGTCGCTCCGCAGCAGCGCGGCATCCTTCGCCTGCCTGTCCGTATACTGATCATACAAGGCATCGTTGCGAAGCTGACGCAGCGTCTCAACCGAAATGTCCGCCATAGCCGGAACAAGGCTTTGAAGCGCCTCTTGTGATATGTCCTGCTGCCCCAAAAGGGAGAAAGCTGACCGATGTTGCCCGTCCTGGCGAACAGATAGGCCCGCCTTGATCAGAGCTGCCGGCGTGAAGCTGGACGACTCCAGTTTGGTTCGTGCTTGCCGATAAAGCTCTTGCCGGCGCAGGAAAGTCTCTCGTCTTGTCTCGCTTACACATCCCAGCGAAATACCCAAAGGGGTAAGCCGCTGGTCGGCGTTGTCGGCACGCAAGCTGAGCCGGAACTCGGCCCTGGATGTGAACATCCGATACGGTTCCGTGACGCCGCGTGTGGTCAGATCGTCGATCATCACGCCGATGTAGCTGTCAGCCCGGCTGAAGATCGCCGGCTCGCGGCGCTGCGCCGAAAGGGCGGCATTGAGCCCCGCTACCAAGCCTTGAGCCGCAGCCTCCTCGTACCCGGTCGTGCCATTGATCTGCCCGGCAAGGTAAAGACCTGAAACCGTCTTTAACCGCAGCGTTGGCGACAACGCGCGCGGATCGACATAGTCGTATTCGACCGCATATCCTGGCTGTAGAATTTCGGCCCGTTCAAGGCCAGCGATGCTTCTGACATAGTCGAGTTGCACATCAGCAGGCAAAGAAGTTGAAATGCCATTCGGATAAACCGTGTGGTCGTCCAGTCCTTCGGGTTCCAGAAAAACCTGATGAGAGTCCTTATCGGAAAACCGCAGCACCTTGTCCTCGATTGACGGACAATAGCGCGGTCCACGCCCGGAGATATGTCCCCCATACATAGCGGATCGGGACATGTTCTTCTTGATAATGTCGTGGGTCCGCGCGTTCGTATGCGTGATCCCGCAAGAAATTTGCCGTGCTTGAACCCCGCTGCTGAGATACGAGAACAAGATCGGCTCATCATCCCCAGGTTGGGCCTGTAAAGTGTCCCAATTGACGGTACGGCCGTCCAGACGGGGCGGAGTGCCCGTTTTCAGACGCCCCAGCGGAAGTGCATATCGCAGCAGAGAAACTACCAGACGATTCGAAGCCTGATCGCCCCACCGCCCGGCAGGCCGGCTGACATCGCCGATGTGGATCATGCCATTGAGGAAAGTGCCAGTTGTCAGCACAACCGCCTGCGCGTTCAGAGCTGAGCCGTCAGAGAGTTCAACTCCTGAAACAGCTTGGCTGTCTCCAATCAGCGACGCGACTTCGCCATAGATCAGGTCTAATCCCGGGATTGCAGACGCTGCCCTGAATGCCGCTGACCGGTATAGCTTGCGGTCCATCTGCGCGCGCGGCCCTTGCACGGCTGGACCTTTCCTTTTGTTCAAAAGTCTGAACTGAATGCCAGCCTGATCGGCAATGCGGCCCATCAACCCGTCCAATGCGTCGATCTCTCGGACCAGATGACCCTTTCCCAGACCCCCAATAGCCGGGTTGCACGACAGAGTGCCAATATCCTCTTTCCGCATGGTGATCAGTGCGGTTCCCGCGCCAAGCCGGGCCGAAGCAGCGGCTGCCTCTAGGCCAGCATGACCTGCGCCAATGACGATCACATCGTAATGTTTCACGTGAAACACCTATTTGCCGATACAGAAGGAGGTGAAGACAACATCCAGATAATCCTCTGCGCCGATTCTGCCAAGCAAATGATCCAGAGATGACGAGGCATGGCGAACCGCCTCGGCCAACAGCTCAGCTGGAAGTTCATAAACATCATCAACCGCATTGCGCGCCGCCATCAAGGCGTTCAATTGTCGCTCATGGCTGACCAAGGCCGCACCCGAGGCCTTTTGGGAAAGAACATCAAACATCTTATCCAGAAGCATGTCGAGTCCTGCGCCCGTTACGGAGGAAACAGATAAACCGCGTTCTAGGTCGTGCAAATCCGCCTTACTTGCGACGACAAGGTCGCCCTCCTGCCAGAGGCTGTTGTCTGCCTTTCCCTCGGGCGACAGATGCAGCCGCAGATCTGCGGCCTCTGCCCTTTGTCGCGCACGGTCGATGCCGCGGCTTTCCAGTTCGTCCCGGGCATTTCGCAGGCCTGCCGTGTCCAGCAGCGTGACCGCAAGCCCTTTCAGGTCCAGACGCAGTTCAATGATGTCGCGCGTCGTTCCGGCGATGTCCGACACAAGGGCCACTTCGCGTTTGGCGATCCGGTTGATCAGGCTGGATTTTCCGGCATTGGGGGGCCCGATGACGGCAACCTCGAAGCCATTGCGGATGCGTTCCGCCGCCGCATAGCCTCTGATCTGCATTTCCAGTTCAGCCTTGAACATATCAAGCAACTCGAAGACCTCGCCAGGAACCTCCTCTGGAACCTCCTCATCGGCGAAATCGACGCTGCTCTCGACCAAGGCGCCTGCGCGGATCAGCAGCGATCGCCAGGCATCCGCCTTCCGCGCCAGTTCGCCATTGCTCATCCGCAAGGCGGCAAGACGCTGCGATTCGGTCTCCGCAGCCAGAAGATCACCCAGTCCCTCCACCTCGGACAGATCCATCTTCCCGTTCAGGAAGGCGCGTTTCGTGAACTCTCCGGCTTCGGCCAGCCGCAGACCCTGCGCCTTCAGAAGCTGCCCCAGACGTCTGACGATCACGGGGGCACCATGAAGGTGGATTTCCACCACGTCCTCGCCCGTGAAGCTGTGGCCGGCTTCGAACCACATCACAAGGGCGCGGTCCAGGATGTTCTCGCCATCGGCGATCTCGCGCAGATAGGCATGGCGCGGCTTCGGCAAAGGGCCTGCCAATCGCTCGGCCACGGTTCGCGCGCCCGCTCCGCTGACGCGAACAATGGAAACGCCACCCCGCCCAGGCGGGGTGGCTTCGGCAAAGATCAGGTCCATGGCAGCCCCGTCAGGCGTTCATCGAATCGAAGAATTCCGTGTTAGATTTGGTCTGCTTCAGTTTCGAGATCAGGAACTCGATCGCGTCCGTCGTGCCCATCGGGTTCAGGATGCGGCGCAGCAGATAGGTCTTTTGCAGATCCTTCGAATCGACCAGCAGTTCTTCCTTTCGCGTCCCGGACTTGAGGATGTCCATCGCCGGGAAGACGCGCTTGTCGGCCACCTTGCGGTCCAGCACGATCTCGCTGTTGCCGGTGCCCTTGAATTCCTCGAAAATCACTTCGTCCATGCGCGATCCGGTGTCGATCAGCGCCGTGGCGATAATGGTCAGCGACCCGCCTTCCTCGATGTTGCGCGCGGCTCCGAAGAACCTCTTGGGCCGCTGCAAGGCATTGGCATCCACGCCACCCGTAAGAACCTTGCCCGAGCTTGGCACAACGGTATTGAACGCCCTACCAAGTCTTGTGATAGAATCCAAAAGAATCACAACATCTCGTTTATGTTCAACCAGACGTTTGGCCTTTTCGATCACCATCTCGGACACGGCGACGTGCCGGCTGGCCGGTTCGTCAAAGGTCGAGGACACGACCTCGCCCTTGACCGACCGTTGCATGTCGGTCACCTCCTCGGGACGTTCGTCGATCAGCAGCACGATCAGATAGCATTCCGGGTGGTTGCGCTCGATCGAATGGGCGATGTTCTGCAACAGCACGGTCTTGCCGGTGCGCGGGGGCGCGACGATCAGCGACCGCTGGCCCTTGCCGATGGGCGCCACCAGGTCGATGATCCGGGCCGAACGGTCCTTGATAGTCGGATCCTCGACCTCCATCTTCAGCCGCTCGTTCGGGTAAAGCGGCGTCAGGTTGTCGAAGGCCACCTTGTGACGGGCCTTTTCGGGATCCTCGAAGTTGATCCGTTCCACCTTGGTCAGCGCGAAGTAACGCTCGTTCTCTCCGGGCGCGCGGATCACGCCCTCGACCGTGTCGCCGGTGCGCAGCGAATGCTGGCGGATCATGTCGGGGCTGACATAAATATCGTCGGGACCGGGCAGATAGTTCGCCGCGGTCGAGCGCAGGAAGCCGAAGCCGTCCTGCACGACCTCCAGCACGCCGTCGCCGCCGATCTCCACGCCCTCCTCGGCATGTTCCTTCAGCAGCTGGAACATCATCTCGCCCTTGCGCATGGTCGAGGCGTTCTCGATCTCCCACTCCTCGGCCATGGACAGCAGGTCGGCCGGGCTCTTGGCCTTGAGTTCGGACAGGTTGAGGCGTTCTTCGGACATGGATGGCACCGCAATCGCGCGCGGCATCGCCGCACGGTGTTCAGGATGTGAATCGGGAATCCCCGCGCCGGACGGCCGGGCTTGCCGCCGACATAAGCGCCGGCGGTCCCCGAGTCAACGACCGCCCCTCAGAACTTGACGATCACCGACAGGACGATCCCCGCCATCAGCAGCGTCGGCACCTCGTTCATCATGCGATAGCGCCGTCCGGGATGGCCCCCTCCGGCCAGCAGAAGGCGCCGCTGGCCTGCGCACCACATGTGGAACCAGGTCATCGCCAGCACGCAGGCAGCCTTGGTCCAGGGCCAGATCATCGACCAGTCCACGATGCCGGGCGTCAGCACCAGGGACAGCCCGCTGATCCAGGTCGCGATCATGGCCGGGGTCATGATCAGCCGCAGCAGCTTTTCCTCCATCACGGCGAAGCTGCCCGAGGGCTCGGGCGCCCCCCCGCGTTCGGCGTGATAAACAAACAGCCTGGGCAGATAGAACAGCCCGGCCATCCAGGAAATCACCGCCATGACATGGAACGCCTTGGCATAAGGATAGATCGGCGCCAGCCAGTCCGTCATCGGCATCCTTCTTAAATAAAAAGAGAAGAATAAAGGATGATGTTGCTGTAGGCCCTGTGGACAAAAGGATAAAGAAGAAATCCCCGGAACCGCCCACCGATCCCGGCCTTGTGGATAAGATCGGGACGAATGGCCCGAAGGGCAAAAAATTTCTTCGATAACAGAGGAATGGCATGTGGATAAATGCGTGGACGGCCAGCCTGCCGCCGGGTTCTCCACAGCTCGGGCTTTCGAAGCCTTTGTTTTGTCCACGTGTGGGCTGAACGCAGGCGTTCGGTGGAGGTTCCGGGGTCCGTTCTTGCGGGGTTTTCCGGCAGCCTCTGCTGCCCCCATGATTCGACCCGATTCCCCCCGGATCTTATCCACACCGGACCAGGTCGGCTTAATTGTCGCAAAAGACTGCTTTTTCTTGCCGCCCTGCCGCCCTAGTCTGCGGGCCAAAGCCAAGGACGTGACGATGACCGACGACCAGCCAAGCCGCCCCGCCCATGTTCCGCTTGCCGGGGTCATCGGCATGCCGATCGCGCATTCCCGCTCGCCGCGGCTGCATGGACATTGGCTGCGGCGCTACGGCATCGCCGGCCACTACATCCCCATGCCCGTGATGCCCGAACACCTGGCCGAGGCGCTGCGCGCCCTGCCCCGCCTGGGATTTGTCGGCGTCAACGTCACCATTCCGCACAAGGAGGCCGTGCTGACCCTGGCCGATGCCGTGACCGACCGCGCGGCGCTGATCGGGGCGGCGAACACGCTGATCTTCCGCCCCGACGTCAAGATCCATGCCGACAACACCGACGGCTATGGCTTTATCGCCAACCTGCGCCAGAACGCCCCCGACTGGCAGCCCGATGCGGGGCCCGCCGCCGTGATCGGCGCGGGGGGCGCGGCGCGGGCCGTGGTCGCCTCGCTTCTGGACAGCGGGGTCAAGGAACTGCGCATCACCAATCGCACCCGCATCCGCTCGGAACAGATCAAGGCGGAATTCGGCGCGCGGCTGGTGGTTTACGACTGGGCGCAGGCGGGCAACATGCTGGACGGCGCGGCCACGGTGGTGAACGCCACCTCTCTGGGGATGGAGGGCAAGCAGCCCCTTCGCCTGCCCCTGGACGCGCTGTCGCCCGGCGCCCTTGTCACCGATCTGGTTTACACGCCGCTGATGACGTCCTTCCTGCTGGACGCGCAGGCGCGCGGCTGCCGCGTGGTGGATGGCCTGGGTATGCTGCTGCACCAGGCCGCGCCCGGGTTCGAACGCTGGTTCGACCGCCGCCCCGAAGTGGACGACGCCTTGCGCCGGGCCGTGCTGGAATGACCTTCCGCCTGGGCCTGACCGGCAGCATCGGCATGGGCAAGTCCACAACCGCGCAGATGTTCCGCGACGCGGGCCATCCGGTCTGGGATGCGGACCAGGCGGTTCACCGCCTTTACGCGCCCGGCGGCGCGGCGGTCGGGCCGGTGGCCGCGGCCTTTCCGGCGGCGCTGCGGGACGGCGGCATCGACCGCGGCGCGCTGAAGGCCGCGATTGCCGGCGATCCTGCGGCTCTGGACCGTTTGTCGGCCATCGTGCATCCCATTGTCGCCGCCGACCGCGATGGTTTCGTGGCGCTTCATGCCGATGCGCCCCTTGTTGTTCTGGATATTCCGCTGCTTTACGAAAACGGCTATGGGGCGCAGATGGACGGCGTGGCGGTTGTCTCGGCGGATGCGGATACGCAGCGCCGTCGGGTTCTTGCGCGGCCGGGCATGACGGAAGACCTGCTGGACCTGATCCTGTCGCGGCAGATGCCCGACGCCGAGAAACGGGCCCGGGCGGACTGGATCATCCCGACGGACAGCCTGGACGCCGCCCGCCGGGCCGTGAACCGCATCGTGAAGGAGATTGCCACCCTTGCGTGAAATCGTGATGGACACCGAAACCACCGGCTTTGACGCGGACAAGGACGACCGCATCGTCGAGATCGGCGGGATCGAGCTTGTGAACCACCTGCCCACCGGCCGGACCTTTCACGTCTATGTCAATCCCGAACGCCCCATGCCCAAGGAAGCCTTCGAGGTGCATGGCCTGGGCGACGACTTCCTGCGCGACAAGCCGAAATTCGCGGACGTCGTTCAGGGCTTTGTCGATTTCATCGGCGACGACGCCCGGCTGGTGATCCACAATGCCAGCTTCGACATGAAGTTCCTGAACGCCGAACTGCGCCGGCTGGGCCGTCCCCCCCTGCCGTGGTCCCGCGCCCTGGACACCCTGGCGCTCGCGCGCGAGAAGTTTCCCGGCTCTCCGGCCACGCTGGACGCGCTGTGCCGCCGCTTCGGCATCGACAACTCCAACCGGCAGCTGCACGGCGCGCTTCTGGACAGCGAGCTTCTGGCCGAGGTCTATCTGGAACTGATCGGCGGCCGCCAGCCGGATCTGGTGCTGGACCAGCCCGGCCGCGGCCCGGCCGCCGGCCCGCAAGGCGCCGGCAGCGGCCCCCGCGCCGCCCGTCCCCATCCCCTGGCCCCGCGCCTGACCGAGGCCGAGGCCGCGGCCCATGCCGAATTCGTGGCTAAGCTGGGGGAAACGGCGGTCTGGGCGCGCTATACAGGTTGACAGTCGCGGCTGCCGGTGACGCCATAAGGGCTGTCCGACCACAAGGGCGAAGGTGCCGATGCTGACCCTGCTGCGCGAGATCTGGTCCTTTGTGGCGGCGATCTTTGAACGCATGGACAAGATCCACATGGGCCTGATCGCCGCGGGCGTGGCCTTTTATGCCATGTTCGCGGTCTTTCCGGGCCTTGCCGCCATTATCGCGTTGTGGAGCCTGTGGTTCGATCCGACCGTGATCATGACCTATCTGGACGTGGCGCATGAATTCCTGCCCGAGGGCGCGGGCGACCTGATCGACGCGCAGGTGATGTCGCTCACCTCGGCCGGGCGCACCTCGGTCGGCTGGACCTCCTTCGTGTCCTTCATGGTCGCGACCATCGCCGCGCGGGCGGGGGTCGAGGCGGTGGTCGGCGGCCTGAATGCCGCCTATGGCGTGCGGTCCCATTCGACGGTTTTCGGCTTCGTGCTGGCCTATGCGCTGACCCTGGCCATCGTGGGCATTTCGCTGGCGGGGCTTGCGACAATCGTTCTTGTGCCGATCCTGCTGAACTTCGAGGTCTTCGCCCAGGTGCGGGCCTGGGCGGTGGCCGGGCTGCCCTGGGGGGCGATGTTCCTGCTGGTGATCCTGGGGATCGGCATCCTGTATCGCTATGGCCCGAACGTGAAGACCCCGCGCACGCCGGTCTTCACCTGGGGCGCCTTTTTTGCCGCCGTCCTGTGGGCCGTGGCCTCGGTGGCCTTTTCCGCCTATCTCAGTAGCTTCAACAGCTACAACCGGATCTACGGGTCCATCGGCACGGTGGTCGCGCTGCTGATGTGGTTCTATCTGGCAGGCTTTTCCGTTCTGCTGGGCGCGCTCATCAATGTCGAGATCGCCCGTCGCCGCCGGGTCCGCGCCGCGCGCGAGGCCCGCGCCTCGCTGGTGGAAGGCATCAAAAAGGCGGCGGAATGACCCGCCGCCCCGCCGTCCCCCGGGCCCGCGAAAGCGGCCTCAGGCCGCGTCCAGCCCCTCGGTCGAGGAAAAGAACATCGCCTGGCTGACGGCCGAGCGGACCTGTTCCTCGTTGTAGGGCTTCGAGATCAGGAAGGCCGGTTCGGGCCGCTCGCCGGTCAGCAGCCGTTCGGGGAAGGCGGTGATGAAGATCACCGGGATGTCGCCCAGATCGCGCAGCAGCTCGTTCACGGCGTCGATGCCGGACGATCCGTCGGCCAGCTGGATGTCGGCCAGGATCAGGTCCGGGCGGGACTGGCCCGCCAGTTCGATGGCGGCGGAATGGGTGCGGGCCACGCCCGTCACCTCGTGGCCCATGGCCTGGACGATGCCCTTCAGGTCCATGGCGATGATCATCTCGTCCTCGATCACCATGACCTTGCCGCGCAGCGACGCGCTCATCTCGGACAAGGCGATGCCCACCAGTTCCTCGGCCTCGGTCGCGTCGATCTGCATCACGCGCCCGATCTGGTCGAAGCGCAGTTCCTCGATCGTGCGCAGCAGCAGGGCTTCGCGCGAATTGGCGGTCAGGCCCCGCAGGTGGTCCTGGGCGCGCGTTTCGCGCGTGGTGCGGTCGGTTTCATCGACCGGCTGGCCGGAGCTTTGCCAGATCGCGTGAAAGGTGCGGAACAGCCCGATCCGGGTGTCGTCTTCTTCTTGCAGGATCGAACGGTCCGACAGGATGGCTTCCAGGGTGGCGGCGGCATAGTTGTCACCGGCGCGCTGGCTGCCGGTCAGCGCACGCGCATAGCGCCGCAGATAGGGCAGCTCGCGCCCGATGGATTGGGCCAGATCGGCTGACGACATATCTCTCATCCTTCGCATTTCGCATATTGCGCGGAACCTATCCCAACCCCTACAGGTTGGACAACGTGCGCACAAGATTTCCGGGACTAACAAAGTAATGACATCGAAGCGAGATGATCGTCGCAAGGCGGCAGTCGAGAAGCAGATCGACGAGAATCTGCGCCGCGTCTATGAACAGGACGTGACCGAGCAGATTCCCGATCGTTTCCTGGCGCTTCTCGACCAGCTGCGCGAGCAGAAGTGATATCCTTGCAAACGCGACGACGCGACGGTGGACGGTGAGAGAATGAAGAAATCCGCGACAACGGATCCGCGCGACCAGTTGGTGGACCATCTGCCGGCGCTGCGCGCCTTTGCCCTGTCCCTGACGCGCGAAGGAGCATCCGCCGACGACCTGGTCCAGGACACCATCGTCAAGGCCTGGACCAACATGGACAAGTTCCAGGCCGGCACCAACCTGCGCGCCTGGCTGTTCACCATCCTGCGCAACACCTTCTATTCCGCCCGCCGCAAGACCAAGCGCGAGGTCAGCGACAGCGACGGCATCCATGCCGCCCGCCAGGCGACGCGCCCCGAACATGACGGGCGGCTGGCGATGAAGGATTTCCGCGTGGCCTTTGCCCAACTGCCCGACGAACAGCGCGAGGCGCTGATCCTGGTGGGCGCATCCGGCTTTTCCTACGAGGAAGCGGCCGACATGACCGGGGTCGCCATCGGCACCGTCAAGTCGCGGGCCAATCGCGGGCGCCGCAAGCTGGCGGAACTGCTGCATCTGGAAAGCGGTGAGGAACTGGACATGACCGATCAGGCGACTCTGGCCGTGATGGCGTCCAGCCACACCATCGCCCGCTAGGAACCGCCGGTGTTCCGGCGGATCAGCGACCGTCTGGATTTCACCCGCAAGCTGGGTTTCCGGCTGGGCGCGCTGCTGTCTGTGGCCATCCTGCCTTTGGGGCTGATCTCGCTGATCCAGAACTTCAACCTGGTGGCCGAAGCCGAGCGCGGGGTCGAGATCGCGCTTCTGGGCCGCACCGCCTCGACCGCGGCGGGGGAACGGGCGCTTTTGCAAAGCGCGCTCGGCTCGGCGGACGCCCTTGGCCCCGCCGTGCTCGAAGCGATGAACCGCCCGCAGGCCTGTTCGGACCTGATGCGCAACTTCATCGAACGCAGCGCCACCTATGTGTTTGCGGGCTTCGTGCCGCTGGACGGGGTAAGCACCTGCAATTCGGCAAGCCAGGGTGGGCCGCTGGATCTGAGCCGGTCCGAGGGCTTCAGGACGTTCATCTCCCAGCCGGGCATCCGCGTCACCGCCATCGACCGGGGCACGGTCAGCCGCCGCCCGGTGGTGCTGGTCATGCAGCCGCTGTATCGCGACAGCCAGATGCTGGGCTATATCGGCCTGTCGCTGACCAACGAATTGCTGCGCTCCACCCACGACATCAGCTTCGGCAGCGAGGGGGCGCGGATCGTCACCTTCAACCAGCAGGGCGAGATCCTGACATCGGACACCGACGCCCAGACCAGCGTCGCGGACATCCTGCCCCAGAATGTCGAGCTGGTCAGCCTGCTGTCGCGGACCGAGACGACCTTCCGCGCCCGCGCCGGCAACGGCCAGATGCGCATGTTCACCGTTGTGCCCGCCATACCGGGGCTTGTTTATGCGCTTGGCAGCTGGTCGCCCAAGACGGCGGGCGTCGGGCTGTTCCAGTTGTCGCGCTTCGGGGCGGTGACGATCCCCATGGCCTTGTGGCTGGTGTCGCTGGCCGTGGCTTATTTCGCGGTGTTCCGCATGGTCCTGCGCCACATCACCGTTCTGCGCGGCCAGATGCGCCGCTTCGCCATCGGCAACCGCACGGAACCGCCCCCCGTGCTGACCGACGCGCCCACCGAGATCTGCGATGTCAGCCAGACCTTCCACAACATGGCCCGCATCCTGATCCGCGACGAGGAAGCGATGGAGGAGGCCGTCGCCGAAAAGACCGTGCTGCTGAAAGAGGTCCATCACCGGGTCAAGAACAACCTGCAACTGATCGCGTCCATCATCAACATGCAAAGCCGGGTGATCGACGATCCCGACGCCAAGCGCGTGCTGCGCTCGGTCCAGGACCGCGTGGCCGCCCTGGCGACGATCTACCGCAACCTTTACCAGGCCGAGCACCTGGACGCGGTCGAGGCCGGGCGCCTGATCTGCGACATCATCAACCAGATGGTCAGTGCCTCGGTCGAACCCGGCAGCCACCTGCGCATCGACACCAACATCGAAACCCTGATCCTGCTGCCCGACCAGGCGGTGCCGTTGTCGCTGCTGGCGACCGAGGCCTTCACCAACGCGCTGAAATACGCGGGCACCGCGCCGGGCGAGGACGCGCCGTGGGTGAGGGTGGACCTGGCGACCACCGCCCCCGGCAAGGCGGTGCTGGAGGTCGCCAATTCCGTCGGCCAGGATTCCCGCCAGTCCGAGGGGACCGGCCTCGGCAGCCAGCTGATCGAGGCCTTCGCGACCCAGCTCGAGGGTGAGGCCACCTCGGGGATCGAGGGGAACAGCTTCGTTCTGCGCCTGCATTTCGCCATCGACCAAGCCAAGACCCTGGCCGAGGCGCGCAACGTGGTTCTGACATCGGCGGCGCGGCCGGGGGCGCGGCATTAAGCGGATCGCCCCTTGCGCCGTCACGATGCCGCTTGCACGGACGGGTCCGGTCCCTATCTTGCAGGGCATGGATTCGCAGGGCAGCTTCGATCTGACGACCGGCCGGGGGCTGATGGCCTGTCCGCGCTGCGATGCCCTGCATGTCGAGGAAGACCTGGAACCCGGCGACACCTTGTGCTGCGTCCGCTGCGGCGGCGTGCTGGCCAAGCCCCGCGGCGGGGCCTTCAGCCAGCTGATCGCGCTGGCCTTCACCTCGATGGTGCTGATGATGGGGGCGATCTTCTTTCCGTTCCTGGAAATCTCGCGCATGGGGTTTGGCAATGCGACCTCGCTGTTCGGGGTGGCGATGGCCTTCGCCGACGGGGTGCTGCTGCCCCTGGTGCTGGCGGTGATGGCGATGATCGTCGGCCTGCCGGTGCTGCGGTCCTTTCTGCTGGTCTACACGCTGGCGCCCCTGGCCCAGGGCCGCGCGCCTTATCGCCACGCCGCGCGCGCCTTCCGCTGGTCCGAGGAACTGCGCCCTTGGTCGATGGCCGAGATCTTCGTGATCGGCACCGCGGTCGCCCTGGTCAAGGTGGCGGGGCTTGCGACCGTTCATCTGGGCCCCGCATTCTGGGCCTTCTGCGCCCTGATCCTGGTCAATCTCGCCTCGCGCGGGTTCATGTGCCAGACAACCATCTGGGACGCCATCGAGGACGCGGGCCTGCGCACCGACGGCCACGAGATGGCCGGGAACCGCGCGCCATGAACGGGGACGCCGCCGACGCCCCGATCCTGACGGCGCATCGCGCGGGTCTGCTGGGCTGCCGGTCCTGCGGCCGCGTCTGGCCCCAGGATCAGGAAACCTGCAACCGCTGCGGCGCGGATCTGGTGCCGCCCGACCGGCGCGGGCTGCAAAAGGTCTGGGCCTGGTGGCTGGCGGGCCTGATCATGTATGTTCCCGCCAACCTGTTCCCGATGATGCGGACCCAGACCTTTGCCGGGTTGCAGGGCAGCACCGAGGCAACCATCCTGGAAGGCGTGGTCGAGCTGGTCCATTACGGCAATTACGACATCGCCATCATCGTCTTTGTCGCCTCGGTGATCGTGCCGATCGCCAAGTTCCTGTCCATCGCCTGGCTGGCGCGGGTCGCCGGCCGGCCCGCGACGGTCGAGCAGGCCCATCTGCGCCTGAAAATCTACGAGGTGGTCGAATTCATCGGCCGCTGGTCGATGATCGACGTGTTCGTGGTGGCGATCCTGTCGGCCCTGGTGCAGCTGGGTTTCGTCGCCTCCATCCATCCCGGCCCTGCGGCCGTGTCCTTTGCGCTGTCTGTTGCCTTCACCATGCTTTCCGCGCAAAGCTTTGATCCAAGACTGATCTGGCGCGGATTGCCGCTGCGAAGCCGGACGGACGACACGGGGCAGGAATAAAGACACCGATGACCGACCAGCCGCCGCCCTTGAGACCGGCAAGTCCCGCGCGGAAAACGGCCGCGCGCGCCGCCCTGGCCGGGATCAACGTGATCTGGCTGGTGCCGATCATCGCCCTGATCGTGACGCTGGCGATCGCCTGGAACGCCTATGCGGACCGGGGCAAGACCATCAGGGTCGAATTCGCCGACGCGACCGGCGTGACGCCCGGCGAAACCGCCCTGCGCTTTCGCGAGATCACCGTGGGCCAGGTCGAATCCGTCAGCTTCACCCCGGATCTGGCGCGCGTGGTGGTCGAGATCCGCGTGGACAAGGACGTGGCCCCCTATATCGACAGCGACGCGGCCTTTTGGATCGTCCGCCCGCAGGTCACGGCCCAGGGGGTGACGCGGCTGGACACGGTGCTGACCGGCTCGTTCATCGAAGGCTATTGGGACGCCGCGGTTTCGGCCCCCCAGGACCGCTTCGTGGGCCAGGAACGCCCGCCCCTGGTGCGCAGCGACACGCCCGGCACCTGGGTCACGCTGGCGATGGAGAATGCCGACGGCATCAGCGAGGGCGCGCCGGTCCTGTATCGCGGGGTGCAGGTCGGGCGCATGGAAAACCTGCGCTTGTCCGCGTCCGAGGATCAGGTCATCGCCGACGCCTTTGTCGAGGCGCCCCACGACAAGCGGCTGACCACCGCGACGGTTTTCTGGGACACCTCGGGCTTTTCGCTGTCGCTGGGCGCCTCGGGCGTGTCTTTGAACGTGAACTCGCTGTCCTCGGTCCTGCAAGGGGGCGTCGCCTTCGACACCCTGGTCAGCGGCGGCCAGCCGGTCCAGCCGGGCCATGTCTTCGCCCTGCAACCCGACGAGGACACGGCCCGCAACGACATCCTGGCCAGCGACAATGCCGAACCCCTGCGCATCGCCATGCTGATCGACGATTCCCTGCGGGGGCTGGAAAAGGGCGCCGACGTGCAGTTCCAGGGCCTGCGCGTGGGCCAGGTCACCGACCTGGCGGTCGCGGTGGACGACGGCACGGACAGGATCCGTCAGGTCGTGACCATGGCGATCTCGCCCTTCCGGCTGGGGCTGGCCGACGACGCCACGCCCGAAGAAGCCCTGGCCTTCCTGCAAGAGGCCGTGGCCGACGGCCTGCGCGCGCGGGTCGCCAGCGCCGGATTCCTCGGCACCTCGCTGATGGTCGAGCTGGTCGACATTCCCGACGCCGCGCCCGCCGCCATCGACACAAGCGCCGAACCGAACCCCGTCATTCCCTCGGTCCCGGGGGATCTCGAGGATTTCACCGCCAGCGCCCAGGGCTTCCTGTCGCGCATCGGCAACCTGCCGCTGGAGGAGGTGCTGCGGTCGGCCACCGACATGATGAACAGCATCACCGCCCTTGCCAGTTCCGAGGACACGCGCGCCATTCCCGAAAGCCTGCGCCAGACGCTGGACCAGGCCAAGGGCGCGGCCACCGACATCGGCGGCATGGCGCGAGAGCTGCGCGAGGCGGACACCGCCGCGAACCTGGCCCGCCTGATCGACGAGGCCGCCGCCGCCGCGGAAGCGGTCAAGCTGGCCGCCGCCGACGCGCCCGAGATGGTGGACAGCATCGACGCCGCCGCCGCCGCGGTCGAGGAGTTCGGCTTTGCCGAGATCAGCGCCCAGGCCGAAGGGATCCTGGCCGACCTGCGCGCCATGCTGGGCAGCGAGGATGCCGAACAGCTGCCCGGAAACCTGTCCGACACCCTGGAGGCGGCGTCTGGCCTGCTCAATGACCTGCGCGACGGCGGCGCGGTGGGCAGCCTGAACGACGCGCTGGACAGCGCCAGCACCGCCGCCGATCAGGTGGCCCAATCCGTCCAGCGCCTGCCGCAATTGATCGGACGGCTGGAAGCCACGGCCGCGCGGGCGGATTCGGTCCTGGCCTCCTACGGCGACCGCTCGGCCTTCAACACCGAGGCGGTCAACATGCTGCGCGAGCTGCGCCGCGCGACCGAGGCCTTCGGATCGCTGGCGCGGCTGATCGAACGCAACCCCCGCGCCTTCATTCTGGGACGATGACATGACCCACAGCCTGCCCCTTGCCCTTGCCTGCCTTGGCCTTCTGGGGCTGTCCGCCTGTTCCGACCCGGAAAACACCGCGCGCTTCCTGATCGACCCGCCGGCGGGCGAACAGGTGCCCGACCGCCTGGGCAGCGCGGAACTGAAGGACGTGTCCCTGCCCGAATACGCCTCGGGACAGGAGGTCGCCTTTCAGACCGAAGACGGCGCGGTCCGCTCCACCCCCGACAACCTGTGGGCCGACAACCCGCAGCGCGCCTTCACCCTTGCGCTGGCGCGCGCGATTTCCGACGCCTCGGGCGCGACCGTGATCGGCGAGCCCTGGCCCCTGGCCGAACCCCCCCGGCGCCGGCTGGAGGTGCGGGTGGAAAAGGCCCTGGCCCAGGCCAACGGCACCTATCGGCTGTCGGGCCGTTATTTCGTGTCCGACGAGGGCAGCGGGGGCGCGAACCACGCCCGCAGCTTCGACATCGCCGTGCCGCTGGGGGGCACGGGGCCTGCGGCATCCGCCGCGGCGGCGTCCCGGGCCATCGCCCTTCTGGCGCGGCAGATCGCCACGCTGTCGGGGCCCGGCCGCACCATCGCCACCACGGCGCCCGCCGATCCCTTTGCGCTGGATCCGCTGTTCTGAACGCAAGGGAATGGCGGATGGCTGAAAGCCATCCGCCAAACACCCGCAGGCACAACAAGCACTGGTTACGCGGGGGGACTTGGCGGGTCTTCGTCCCGGTCCCGGAAATGGCCGGGGCGGGACACGGGATCGTCGCAGGCGCCGGCCCGTCCCATCACGCGGACGATGACCGGCAGGACGTAATGGTCGAAACAGCGGCGATCGGGGGCGAAGGCACCGGGATGGCCGATGCCTCCGCAGTCTTCGCAATCCTCGATGTTGCCCCAGCAATTGGGGCAGGCACCCAGGGCGCAGGCCAGCATCTCGACATGATCGACAAGAAGCCGGTTTTCCTGCTCGAGCCGCCGGAAAGCGGCCCAGGTCGGACGGTCGGGATCAGCGAGAGGAACATCGCCCCCTGATCGCCCGGATATTGCCGCCAGCAGATCCTGCTGCATGTCGTGAACCGGCATATTCTGCACACCCCCCGGTCCACCGCCCAGAAGCTGAAGCGCGGCAATCACGTTGCTGAAATTCGGAACTGAGTCACCCGGCATGTGCGTCTTCCCCCTTGCTGTCTTTCGCAAGCCGTCATCCCGTGCGACCAATGATCGCTTGCAATGGAATCATCATCGCTCAAAGCCGTGAAACGGGCGTGAATCCGGGGGCGGTTTTCGCAAGAAAGGCGATCGGCGCCGCTAGAACTCGCCGAAAGGCCCGGCAAAGGGCAGAATGGGCGGCTGATCGGGGGGTCTGGACGGCTGCTGGTCCTGCCGGGCCTTGTCCCGGACCGCCTGCCGGCCGTCCAGCACCGCGCCCTGCGACAATTGCCCTGCCAGCCAGCGCGCCAGCTGCGGCGCCGCAAGCGAGGTGCCCGACGCCAGCGCGAAGCTGCCGCTGTCGCGGCCGCGCACGATCATCGTCCCGGCATTGACGCTGCGGTCCACCGGGGCCAGGCAATCGCCCGGCTGCCCGTCCTCCAGCAGCGCCCCATAGGCCGCGTCCCGTTCGGTGCGCAGATAGATCGCCCCCGCCCGCAGCGTCCTGCTGCCGGTGGCATAGCTGTTGACCGTGCCCTTGCGGATCACCAGCGGATCGCCGCCGTTCCGCGCATCCGTCAGGATCGGAAAGCCCGCCTCGTCGTGGCTGCGATAGGCGGGGTCGTGAAACCAGCTTTGCCGCGCGCCCCGGCGAAAGCCGCGGATCACCTCGTCGCGCTGCGCCATGACGTCATAGCTTGCGCCGGGATCGGTGCTGCCGGCGATCCCGACCCGCCATTCGCCGGGCGGGGCGAAGGGCTCGCCCAGCCTTTCGGGGCAGGTCGGCGTGGCGATCACGGCGATGCCGTCGCGCCAGCGGCCGTCGGGCAGCAGATGCGGCGTGTAATAGGCGCGCGCCAGGGGCGTTCCCTTTGCGTCGGACAGAACGGAAAACTGCCAGGGCAGCGTAAAGGCGGTGGTCGCGGGCGGATGGCCCGGCGGGGTCAGCGTCACCTGCAACGCCCCCCGGGGGGGATGCGCATAGGGCGGCCCCCAGATCTCGATGGCGTTGATGGTGGTGTCGTCGGGGGGCAGGCGCCAACCGATCTGCTGGCCCGCCCGCAAGCGGGCGCGCAATCGGCCCTGGCGATGATTGCCCATGGGCAGCACGAAATGCACGGGGCCCAGATCCGGGGCTTGGACGGCCGAGACCGCATCCATGAACCGTTCCAGCAGGCTTGACCCGTCGCGCGGCCCCGCTGTCAGCCCCAGGCTGAGGTTAACGACCACCGGCAGCCGGACCGAGCCGCGCGGCTGGCCGCGCCGCGCCTCGATGAAGCGGCACAAGCGCCGGGCGCGGTGGATGATGAACAGCATTCCCGTCAGGATCGGAACAGGTGCCAGGACGCCCGTGGAATCGGCGATGATCCGCGGCGGCAGGCAGACGGCGATCACCGGATGGTCGCGGGCCCGCGGATCGCCCGGGTCGAAGCCTGCGGCCAGGGGGGCCACCGCCGCGCCATGCCCCGCCTCGAACGCGCCCGAGGGCGGGCCGGGGCGGGTCAGATCCACCGCGCCGGTCAGGCGGTAGATCGCATCCTCGCCCGGCAGGCTGCCGCTGGCGGCCCTGGCCAGCAGCTCCGACAGTTCGGCTCCGCGCCATTCCGCGCCGGATGGCAGGTCGGTGCCCGTCCCGGGCCGGAACCGCGCATCCTGCATCCACACGGCGGCCATGCGGCTGAGACCGCCCGCAAGGGTGAACCGCTGGTGGACAAAGGGAATCGCGTCGTCGATGACGCCGATGATGCAGCCCTTGCCGGGTTCGGGCAGCGCCCCGTCCGGCAGATAGGCCAGCGCCGGATCGGCCAGGTCGCCGTCGCCCGCCATCCGGTGATCCGGGTTGGCCGCATCGCCCGACAGGACGCCCGCCGGATCCTCCAGGAAATCCTCGAAGGCCGTGACGATCCTGTTGGCAAGGGCCATCATCGGAAGCTCTGCTCGATCAGGTCGCGCAGCGCCTGTTCAAGCTGCCCGGGCAGTTCGGCGCCGTCGGCCGGGCCGTGGCCGTCCTGCGCGGGAACCTGGTTCCGGCCGGCGCGCAGGTCGTGGAAGTAATGCAGGTAAGGCGACAGGCCGGGGCGGAACCGGTCATAGGCAGCCCGGGGCTCGGACCAGCGCGGGGGGTCGTCTTCGCCGGGACCGGATGTCAGCTCCATCGCGTCTGCCATTCCCGGGCCGCGCGCTGGCACAGCGATTGCCACAAGGGGGCGGGACGCACCGCCGCCGCATCGTCGGGAAAGCCGGCCGAGGGATCGCCGCCCCTCACCATCCGGTCCAGCACGCCGTAATGAAAGTCGCGCGGCTGGTTCCCGTCGCGGAAGGCCGTGCCGTCGAAGCTGGCCGACCCGACCGTGCCGCCCTGCCCCCGCGCCATCAGATAGCGCCCCAGCTGGATGCCCAGCACCGCGCCCGCCGCGCTGTCGGCGGGGAAATGCACGCCCGCCACCGTGCGGTTGATCGCGATCCGGCAGGCCAGGCGGTAAAGCTGGCTGTCGGCGGCAATGGCGGCGCCCGGGTCCGTCAGCCGCGACAGCATGGCCGCCAGCGTGAACATCTGCGTGGCATGGCCGCTGGGCAGGGTCGGATGGCCGGGTTCCGCGATCATCGGCTGGACAAGGGGGCTGAACTGCGAAGGGCGCGGGCAGCCAAGCGCGATCTTGGCCCGCATCACCACCGGCGTCACGATGTCCAGGCCGGTTTCCAGCATCTCGACCACGGCGGGCGCGCGGAAGGGGGTGACGGGCAGGATGGCGGAAACGAAGGGGATCAGGCGTTCTTTCTGGACCAGGATCTCGGCCAGGCGGTCGGCGCGCAGTTCGGCGTAAGCCGCGACCAGGGGCGCGGCATGGCCGAAATCCGCGACCTCGGGGCGGATGATCCGGGCCAGGGGGAGGGGGTCCGCAGCAGCGGCGCCGCCCCGCCGCAGCACCGTGACCGCCAGGGCGGCGGCGCGCTTCTGGGGATATTCCTCGATCTTGAAGGAGATGTCCTCCAGCAGTTCGGACATCAGAACGGCGCGCCGGAACGGAGGCTCCATCCGCCGCAGCCGGTCGGCGGCCTCCAGCGTCGCGTCCTGGCCGGCCTGGGGGGCGATCGTCTCGGTGCCGACAATGGCGTCGCGGGTCCGCATCAGGGCGGCGGCCATCATGCCCTCGGCGGAGGAAGCGTCCGGCCCGACTGCACCCTGGCCGTGCTGACCATGCTGGCCGTGTTGCAGGGACATTGTCCGACCTCGTTGACCGGGGGAATCGAAAACACTGTATCTTTGCCGCCGGGGAAAGCGTAACAACGAGTTCGGATTTCGCCTATAGCTTTGTTTTGATGCAGTCGCTGACGCTTCGCCTTATGGGGCCTGTCGAACTGACCGGGCCGGGAAACCTGCGGTTGACGCCGCGCGGGATGCGGGCGCGCGGCGCCCTGGCGGTGATGGGCAGCGCTGTGGCCATGCGGGTGCTGCGTGCCCGCTTGCAGGATCTGCTGTTCAGCACGCGCGAACCCGAAAACGCCAATGCCAGTCTGCGCCAGGTTCTGCGCGAGATCCGCATGGGCCTGGCGGATTTCCGCGGCGCGCTGGTCAGCGGGCCGGGATGGGTGGGGCTGGACGGCGCGGTTGTCCGGCTGGACATGACCGCGCGTCCCGGTCCGGACGGGCAGATGCCCGAATTCGCCGCCGACCTGGACATCCCCGACCCCGAATTCGAGGACTGGCTGCGCGATGCGCGGATGCATGCCGAGCAGGCCGTGACGCCTGGCGCCCCCGAGCCCGCGGTGCTGCCGGTTCTGCTGACAACCGAGCCGGTGGCGAGCGACATGGAGGCCGGCGTGATAGCGGCCATGGTGATGGGCGAGGCCGCGGGCCGGGTCTGCGACCTGGTGCCGATGGTCGCCATGCCCGACCGGGCCGATCCGGGACAATCGGCCATTGTCCTGTCCGCCATGGCCAACCGCCTGGGCCAGCAGATTCACGTTCTGGTCAAGCTGGGCCATCGGCCCAGCGGCCGCCTGTTCTGGTCGCACAAGTTCGTGCTGGACGCGGCCAGCCCGACCGCATCCATGAACGACTGCACGGCGCAGGTCTGCGTGGGCGTCATGCGCGTGCTGGAAGCCCTGCGCACCGTGGACGCCGCCCTTGGCGTGTCCTTTGCGGATGTGTTCAGCTTCAACCAGGCGCGGCTTCATCGCGCCGAACAGTCCCTGGCGGACATGGACAACGGCGTCAACGCGTCCCTGACCATGGCCCTGAGGGCCTGGGTGCGCACCACGCAGGTCTTCGAACGCCTGGTGCCCGACCCGCAGGACAGCATCCAGGAAGCGCATGAATTCGCCGCCAAGGCCCGCGAGGCCGATCCCTACAGCGCCACCGCCCTGGCCGTGGGATCGGTGGTGGAAGGCTACATGAACCACGGCCAGGTCAGCTTCTGGCTGGCCCAGCAGGCGGTCCAGATGGACGCCCGCAATCCCCTGTCGCGCTATGCCTATTCCCAGGCCCTGACCGATCTGGGCCGCCACAAGGAAGCGCATCGCGAGGCGCAGACGGGCCTGGCCGAGGCGCTGTCTGTTCTGAACCCCGCCACCTGGCAGTTGCGCATGGGCATCGCCCTGACCCGCCTTGGCCGCTTCGACGAGGCAGAACAGCGTTTCAACGCCGTCCAGCAGTTCGCCCCGGAAAACCGCCCCTCGCTGCGCTTCCTGGCCGCGCTGCGATACCGCCGCCGGGACGAGGCGGGCGCCCAGGCGGCCCTGCATGCGCTGAAGAAGGTCGAGCCGGGCTTCTCGCTGGAGGCGATGCGCAGCGACAGCTATCCCGTGGCGACCCTGCGCCAGGGCGGGTTGCTGGGGGTGACCCGGTCGGGGCTGATCTAGGGCGGCGCGGGGCGTCCGGCCTGCTTGATTGCCTGCACGGGCGGGGTCAGGAAACGGATGCGTTTCCCCGCCCCCGACGGTTTCGATGGCGAACGGTGCCCGCGACCATGCGAAACCGGCGCTCGGCGGCGGCGGGGCGCAGGCCGGCCCGTCCTTCAAGGCCCGGCGGCATGGGTGAACATGGCAGCCGCGGCGAATGCGGCTCGGGCGCGGGTGCCTCAGGCAACCGGCCCTTCGGCCAGGATCTTCTCGACCTCTTCGGCCATCGGGTTCCAGTCGAAGCGGGCGGCGATGATGCCATGGTCGTTGTAGCCGCGCCGCTTGCGCTCGGCCTCGGTCGCGGTCAGGTGGTCGTTCAGCACCCGCATTTCGCGGAAGGACCACCGGCGGATCGCCGAATGGTCGTAAAAGGAATCCGACACCATGATGTGGTCCAGCGACTCCATCTGGTTCTGGTGGATATAGGTGTAATAAACGTGGCGGAACGACCGCAGCTGTTGCAGCTTTTCGACCGTGTAGAGGCCCCGGTCGGACTTGCTGCCCGCCGTGCTTTTGGCAAAGAAGCGATAGCCCGGGTTGCCCGTCAGCAGCTCGGTCGAAACGGATGTGGTCGCGTCGTTCAGGTCGCCCAGCACCACCACCGGCTTGTCGTTCCGGCGCATCTCGTCGTCCAGAATGGCGCGAAAGGCCCCGGCCTCGACCATGCGGCGGACATGGGACACCACGGTCTGGGCGATGAACCTGTGCCGGCGCAGCACCGGATTGGCGTCGTCGCGCCGCAGCGCGGTCGGCCCCTTGGATTTCAGATGGGCCACGAAAACGGTGATGTCGGGCGTGCCGGGGGCCTTGTTCACCAGAACGCGCAGCAGCGGGCGGGAAAACCGGCGGATCGTGACGCTGACCGCCTCCCTGGCGTCGCGCGCCTCCTCCAGGTCGATGAAGCGGGCGTCGGGGGGCAGATCCTCGATCCATTCCGGCTCGTCCTGCAACATCCCCTTGCGCAGCGCCAGGGCGACCTGGATGCCGGGCGGATCGGTGGTGCGGGCAACAAGGTCATAGCGGCCGCGCAGGGCGGGACGGTCGAAGACCTCCGCCAGGGCCTCGGCGTTCCAGCATTCCTGAAAGCCGATGATGTCGGCGTCGATGTCGTCCAGGACGCGTTCGGAAAAGGCGATCTTCGCCGCGTATTGCTCGGCGGTCCAGCCTTCGTCGTCGTAGATCGGCCAGCCAGGCAGGTTGAGGTTCAGCAGGTTGAAATTGGCGATGCTGATGTCTTTTCGCGCCATCGGAAATGCCCGTTTGCCGAAGAATGGCCCCACCTTATCACGAAATCGCGCCGCGGGGTGCGTGCAAGCGCCCGAGCCTACACCATCCCGGCCAGCATTTCCCCATGCAGGCGCGGCCCAGCGACGATCATTCCGTCCACCATGGCGCGGGGACTGTTGAAGCGCATCGGCTGGCCACGCCGCGTGGTGGCCCGCGCCCCTGCCCGTTCCGCGATCAGGCTGCCCGCGGCGATGTCCCATTCCCATACGCTGCGCACCGACAGGGCGGCGTCGAAGCGCCCTTCGGCCACCAGGCACAGCCGCCAGGCCAGCGAGGGGCGGAACTCGCGCCGGAAGGGCGGCGTCCGGCCGTTCTTCCAATGCTCGGGCTCGGTCGCGGATTTGTAGGTCAGCACGCGCGCGTCGGCCAACCCGCGGTCGCTGGGGCGGATCGGCTTGCCGTTCAGCAGCGCGGGGCCATCGGCATGGGCGGTGAAGGTCAGGTCCATGGCGGGCAGATGCACGGCGGCGGCGATGATCCGGTCGCCCTCGGCGATCGCCAGGGAATGGGCGAAACCCTGCTGGCCGGCGATAAAGGCGCGGGTGCCGTCGATGGGGTCGATGATAAAGCACCGCTGCGCATCCAGGCGGGACGCATCGGCCTCGCTTTCCTCGGACAGCCAGCCGTAATCGGGGCGCGCGCCCCGCAGCAGATCCTGCAAGGCGTCGTTGACGGCCAGATCGGCCTCGGTCACGGGGCCCGCGCCGTCGGGCTTGTCCCAGGCCTTGGGCTGCGCGCGCCAGAAGGACAGCGCGATCGGCCCGGCGGCCTGCGCGGCCCGCACCAGCAGCGCCAGATCCGCGTCAGGCCCCGGCAACGGTCATTCCCCCGACCAGAAGGCTGGGCACCTCGATGGCGCGCCAGGGCAGGGCGTCGTTGGCGGCAGCCAGCGTCATCAGCATGTCGCGCAGGTTGCCCGCGATGGTGCATTCGTTGACGGGATAGGCGATCCTGCCATCCTCGACCCAGAACCCGGCCGCGCCGCGCGAATAATCTCCCGTGGTTGCGTTGATGGAAGCCCCCAGCATCGAGGTGACGACCAGCCCCGTGCCCATCCGCGCGATCAACTCGTCGGGGGCGGCGGTTCCCGGCGTCAGGATCACGTTGCTGTTCGTGGGCGAGGGCGCGGAGGACATGCCCCGCGCGGCCGAGGCCGTGCTGTCCATCCCCAGCTTGCGCGCGGTCGCCAGATCCAGCGTCCAGCCCTGCAACACGCCGCCTTCCACGATCTTGCGGGGACGGGTCGCCAGACCCTCGGCATCGAAGGGGCGGGACGAGGGATAGCGCGGGCGCAGCGGATCCTCGAGAAGGTCGAAGCCTTCGGGCAGCACCGGCTGGCCAAGATCCTTGCGCAGCCAGCTTGCGCCGCGCGCCACCGCAGCGCCGTTGACCGCCGATAGCAGGTGCCCGATCAGCGAGGACGACACGCGCCTGTCATAAAGGATCGGAAAGGCCCCGGTCGGCGGCTTGCGCGATCCTGCCCGCGCCAGCGTCCGTTCGGCGGCAAGGCGGCCGATCTCCTCGGGCGCGGGCAGATCCTCGGCCCAGACCCGCGCTTCCCCCGCATGATCGCGCTCCATCCCCAGGCCTTCGCCGGTGATGGCGACGGCGGAAACCGCATGGGTCGTGCGCCCGTAGCCGCCCGAAAACCCGTTCGAGGCCGCAAGCCACAGAAAGCGGCGGCTGAAAGAGGCATTGGCGGATTCCACCTGGGAAATGCCCGGCACGTCGCGCGCCGCCGCCTCGGCCCGCAGCGCCAGATCCTGCAACTGATCGGGCGAAGGGTCGGGCCGGTCGTCGGCGATCTGCAACCCTTCGGCATCGCGCCGGCGGGCCAGCTGGTCGGGATCGGCAAGCCCCAGCGTGTCGTCGACCGGCGCCTCGCGCGCCATCGCCACGGCGCGTTCGGCCATGGCGGCGATCGTGGCGGGGCTGTGGTCGGATGCCGAGACGCTGGCCTGCCGCCCGCCGATCAGCACGCGCAACCCGATTTCCACCCCCTCGGCGCGGTCGGCGTGTTCCAGCACGCCGCCGCGCATGTCGATGCTGGTGGACTGGCCGCTCATGGCCAGGGCGTCTGCCTGGTCGGCCCCCGCCCGCCGGGCCGCATCGACCAGCGATTCGGTCAAGCCCTGCAAATCCACGGGTGACATCGCTTCTCCTTCAACCAACTCGTTTCCCTGTTGTGCGGCGCATCAAGGCGGGCCGCAAACGGAAAAGGCCGGGACATGCGCCCCGGCCCAAGCCCGTGACCAGGCCCTTACTTGACCTGCTGGCCGTTCGCGAAGATCCGGCCGCCTTCGCGGAACTCGATCTCGGAGGTCAGGCGGTCGGGGTTGGCCTCATCCGGCTTGGCAAACATCGCCAGCATCATGCGCATGCCCATCATCTGCTCCTCGGGGACAAGGTTCATGGCGACCAGCTTGTCCATCAGCCCGTTCACGCCCTCGAAGGTGCCGTTCAGCTTGCCCACGGGCTCGTTCGGGTTGTCGCCGAATTCCAGCGCGCCGGTGATCTCGGCCTTGGCGCCCACCGCATCCAGCGCCACCGTGTTGACGGTCAGCGTTCGCGGGGTGAAGGGCGCATCCGGCGGGGTCGGGCCGCCCGGCTGCCCGATGGCCGGGTCCAGCAGGTTCTCGGCCACCACCGCGTCGCCCGACAGATCGACCGTCAGACTGGCCGGGTCGCGGGGCAGCTGCCTGCCGGGGTCGAACAGATCCCAGATCGCGTCCGCGAAGGTCAGCCCTTCCAGCGCATAGGCGAATTTGAAGGGCTGCGCCGCATCCGCCTTGCTGACCGGGATCAGCAGGTCGAAGCGGGTGCGGTCGGCCGCATAGCTGACCGGAAAGGGCAGGCTGCTGGCCGTCATCTCGGCCCGGGTCTCGGCGACATCGCCCTTGTAGCCGAGGCCGTCCGCCGACATCCGCAAGGAGGCGTTCCCCGCCCCGAGCGCCACCGTGCCGCTGCCGGTCTCATCCTCGCCCGCGTCGTTCCTGCCCGCGAAGTCGAAGCCGATGTCCATCGCCCCGAAGCCGAAATCGCCCTGGAAATCCAGCCCCGCAGCCAGGGCCTGGGCCATCTGGGTGCCCAGGTCGAAGCTTTGGGCGGGCATCCTGGCGGTGCCGGTGCTGGTCAGGTCCGTCAGCCTGACCTGGAGGTTCAGTTTGCCGTTCCCGGCGTCCTCGGCCCCGGCGGGGGCGTCGGCGGCGATCTGCACCGTCGCCTCGGACGCCTTGGCGTCGAAGCTGGTTTCGGACCCTTCGGCCGCCGCGCCCTGGCGCTGCGTGCCGGTGACATCGGTCAGCGTGCCGGTCACGGGCACGGTCGCGCCGGTTTCCGGGTCCGCCGGCATGGTCAGGTCGAAGGCCATGGTGGGATAGGAGAATTCGTAAAGCATGTCCTCGGGCGTGCCCGAAACGACCGTTTCGTTGCCGGGAACCTTGAGGGTGCCGGTCGTGGTCATCTCGACCATCTCGGGCGCGGCGGGGGCCGCTTGCGTCCCGTCGGCAGGGTTGTCGGCAGGGTTGTCGGCAGGGTCGTCGGCGGGGGCGTCGGCGGGCGCATCCTCGGGCGGGGCGGGAACCAAGAAGGTGCTGTCCAGCGCCATGTCGCCCTCGATGACCATGCGGACCCTGGCGTCGCCGGTTTCCTGAAAGGTCAGCCGCGGAATGGTGAAGGTGGTCGCGCCGCCTTCGTTCTTCATCGAGAAGACCGCGTCCCGGACGGTCAGCGTGCCGCCCCCATCCTCGACCTGGCCGGTCACCTGGTAGCCGAAATCGGCATAGTTTTCTTGCAGGTTCTCCCAGACCTGGGCCGGGGTGACGTCGGCCAGGGCCGGCGCGGCGATGCCAAGCGCCAGGGCCGAGGTTGCAGCGAAGCGGAACATGCCTGAGACCTTTCGGGATACCGTTGCCTTGGGGATTTGTGGCACAGCGGTCCCCGAACGCCAAGGGAGCAATCGCGTGATCGGTCCGGCCCGCGCGCGGAACATTGTTCCGCCTTGGCCGTTTTCCGGCATCTGCCGTCCCGGACCGGATGCACGGCGCATCCAAGCCATGATCACCAAGGAGATTTCCCCATGCGCAGCACCATCCTGTCCGTCGCCTTCGCCCTGACCGCCGTTCTGCCCGCCGCGGCGGACACGATCCGGGTGGGCATGTCCGGCGGCTATTTCCCCTTCACCTTCACGCGCGGCGACGAATTGCAGGGCTTCGAGGTGGATCTGATGAACGCCATCGGCGACATCACCGGCGACGACATCGAATTCGTCACCATGTCCTTTTCCGGGCTGATCGGCGCGCTGGAATCGGGCCGCATCGACACGGTCGCCAACCAGATCACCATCACCCCCGAACGCGAGGCGAAGTTCGCCTTTACCCAGCCTTATGTCTATGACGGGGCGCAGGTCGTGGTGAAAAAGGGCAACGAACAGACGATCACCGGTCCCGAAAGCCTCAAGGGCAAGTCGGTCGCCGTGAACCTCGGCTCGAATTTCGAGGAACTGCTGCGCGCCCTGCCCTATGCGTCCGAAATCGACATCCGCACCTATGAATCCAACATCGAGCAGGACACCGCGCTTGGCCGGGTCGATGCCTTTGTGATGGACCGCGTGTCCTCGGCCCAGGTGATCAAGGAAAGCCCCCTGCCGCTGGCGCTGGCGGGCCAGCCCTTCAGCGAGATCCGCAACGCCCTGCCCTTCCGCAAGGACGAGGCGGGGCTGGCGCTGCGCGACAAGGTCGATGCCGCGATCACGCAACTGAAAGAGAACGGCAAGCTGGCCGAGATCTCGCGGAAATGGCTGGACGCCGATGTGACCAAGCCCCTGGCCGCCGCTGAATGAGGCCGCTCGACACCGCCTATATGGGGGATCTGGTGCCGGTCATCCTGGGCTATGTGCCCCTGACGCTCGGGATGGCGCTGGTCGCGATGGCGGCGGCGCTGGTGCTGGCCGCGGTGCTTGCCATCGTGCGCGTGCTGCGCGTCCCGGGGCTGGATCAGGCGGTGGCGGTGTTCATCAGCTTTTTTCGCGGCACGCCGCTTCTGGTGCAGCTGTTCCTGTTTTATTACGGGCTGCCGCAACTGGTTCCGGCCTTGACCACCATCGACGGGATCACGGCGGCGGTGATCGGGCTGACGCTGCATTTCTCGGCCTACATGGCCGAAAGCATCCGCGGCGCGATCCTGGGCGTGGACCGCAGCCAGTGGGAAGCCGCGCAAAGCATCGGCATGACCCAGGGCCAGCTTTTGCGGCGGATCGTGCTGCCGCAGGCGGCCCGCGTGGCCGCGCCCACGCTGATGAACTATTTCATCGACCTGATCAAAAGCACCTCGCTGGCCTTCACCCTGGGCGTGACCGAGATGATGGGCGCGGCGCAAAAGGAAGCCGCGGGCAGTTTCCTGTATCTGGAAGCCTTTCTGGTTGTCGCCGTGATCTACTGGATCCTGGTCGAGATCCTGTCCGTCGGCCAACGCTGGATGGAACGCCATCTGGGAAGGGCGGTGGCGCGATGAAATGCGAGATCGACATCGCGGGCCTGGTCAAGCGTTTCGGGACCGCCACGGTTCTGGACGGCATCGACCTGTGCCTGCGGCCGGGCGAGCGGGTGGCGATCATCGGCCCCTCGGGGACGGGCAAATCGACGCTGCTGCGCTGCCTCAACTGGCTGGACCGGCCCGATGCGGGGCGGATCACGCTGGGCGATCTGTCGGTGGATGCGGCCCATGCCACGCGCGCGCAGATTCTGGCGCTGCGGCGGCGGACGGGATTCGTGTTCCAGAACTATGCGCTGTTCGCCAACAAGACCGCGCGGCAGAACATCATGGAGGGGCTGACCACCGTGCGCGGCTGGTCCAAGGCCAGGGCCACGGAACGCGCCAACGAGATCCTGGCCCAGATCGGGCTGGCGGACCGCGGGGACAGCTATCCGGCGGCCCTGTCGGGCGGCCAGCAGCAGCGGGTAGGCATCGGCCGGGCCATGGCGCTGGACGCGGACCTGCTGCTGTTCGACGAGCCGACCAGCGCGCTGGATCCCGAATGGGTGGGCGAGGTGCTGGATTTGATCCGAAGCATCGCGGACGGCCGTCAGACCATGCTGATCGTCACCCACGAGATGCAGTTCGCGCGCGAGATCGCCGACCGGATCGTCTTCATGGAAGGCGGGCGGATCGTGGAGCAAGGGCCGCCCGCGCAGATCTTCGGCGACCCGCGGGACGAACGCACCCGCGCCTTCCTGCGCCGCGTGGCCTGAAGGCTGACCGGCATCCGGCAGGGACTGCGGCGCGGCGGCCCGTCCGGGGCGGGCGCCGGCGGGCGGGCGCTGGCGGGGCCTTCGAGCCCCGGCAGTTTGGACAGATCGAAAGACGCCCCGCCTTACCGCAGTCCCGCCGTCTGGTAATAGACGTCCACGTCGCGCGCGGCGTCATAGCCGATGCCGGACGCGATGATGCAGCTCGTGTCATCCCGGCGCGGGGCGACCAGCGTCCAGGTGCCCATCTGCCGCGAGGCCCAAAGCTCGGTCGCGGCATGGCCGTCCCCGGGCACGGGGGCCTCGTTGAAGTCGTGGCGCAAGGTTTGTCGGATCTCGGCATCGTCGGCGCAATAGGGCTGGTCCCCGACCGCCATGTCCGAGGTGGGCAGATCCTGCGCCCGTTCCAGCAGCGTGGCGGTGTCGACGCCGGCCATCGCGGGCCAGGCCTGTACGGGCTGATCGGGGCGGGTCGCCGAAACGGCGGGCATGGCCATCGCGGCCATGACGCTGCCGGCCATTCCCAGGCAGGCGATGCGGTTGGCGATGCGGGTCATGGTTGCGGCCTTTCATCCGGTGCTTGCCGGGGAAAAACACGCAATGGCGGCCCGGGGTTCCCCTTCTGGGCGCGACGCGGCGTTGCGCCGCCCGGGAAAACCGGGCAATTCTGTCGCGAGACAAGGGACCAGGGCGGCAGGAAGGACGGACCGGGAATGGCGATACTTCTGGGCGATGTGGGGGGCACCAACGCCCGCCTGGCCATCGCGCGCAACGGCAGCATCGACCCGCAAACGGTGACGCGGTTCCGCGGCGACGACCATGCCAGCTTCGACGACGTGGTCCGCCAATTCCTCCGGCAGCAGGACCAGCCGCGCATCCATGCCGTTTGCGTTGCGGTGGCGGGCCCGGTCAGCGGCGGGCGGGCGCGGCTGACCAACCGGGACTGGGATTTCGACCAGGACCGGCTGGCCCGTCTGACCGATGCCGACCATGTCCGGCTGATCAACGACCTGACCGCGCTCGGCTACGCCACCCCGGCCCTGGGCGGCGACGGGGTGGCGGTTCTGCGCCGGGCGCCCCCGGACAGGGCGCGCAACGGGCAGGCCCTGGTGGTGAACCTGGGCACCGGCTTCAACGTCTGCGCCGTGCGCAGCCTGCCCGGCGGCGCCATCACCGCGATGGAGGCCGAGGAAGGCCATACCCACCTGCCCGCCAACATCCACGGGCGCCTGCTGGATGCCGTCGGCCCCGATGCCGCCCGCGGCTTCACCTCGACCGAGGAAGCCTTTGCCGGGCGGGGCCTGTCCCGCCTGCACGCCGCGCTGACCGGCACGCCCCCCGTGCCCGGCGAGCAGATCGACCGCGCCTCGGACGCGGGCGAACCGGCGGCCGAGGCGACCTACGAGCTGTTCACCGAACTGGTGGGGCTTTTGTGCCGGGAGCTGGCGCTGCGCTTCATGCCCCTGGAGGGGCTGTTCCTGGCGGGCAGCGTGGCCCGCAGCATCGCCGACCGCATGGACCGCTTCGAGACCGGCTTTCTGGCCGAGCCGTTCATGCGCCATATCCCTGAAAACACGCCGGTCTTCATGATCCGCGACGACATGGCGGCCTTGCAGGGCTGCCTGGCCGCCCTGTCCTGACGGCAACAGATCACGGAAAGCTGATCCGCTGCCGCCATTTTGTCGATGAATCGCTGGATTCGCCGGGTCGATCCTGTTCAAATGCCCTCAAAGCAAGAACACGCGAAGGGCAGGAACGATGCGGGCATATCTGCGGGCGGCGCTGGTGGCATCCACGGTCGCAGGCTTCGGGGGCACGGTCTGGGCGCAGTCCTCCAACCCGTTCTCGGGGCTGTTCGGCGGCCCGAGCGAGACCGAAGGCCCCGTGTCCCTGCGCTTCCAGGTTCAGGGCGGCGAGGGTCTTGACCGGACGCTGCGCAACGCTTCGCTGATCTCGGGCGCCCTGTCGGAAGGCCGCACCACCGGCCAGGACGTGCTGGCCGCCGCCCGGGCGGATTACGCGCGGATGCTGGGCAACCTGTACGACCAAGGTTACTACTCCGCCATCATCAACATCACCCTGGACGGCGTCGAGGCGGCGGAAATCGCGCCGCTGGACGCCCCCGCCAGCGTCCGGCAGGTCGTGGTGGCCGTCCAGACCGGCCCCCAGTTCCGCTTTTCCCGGGCGGCCATCGCCCCGCTGGCCCCCCGCACCGATCTGCCCGACGGGTACCGCCAGGGCCAGGCCGCAGGCACCGGCACGATCCGCGGCGCTGCCACGGCGGGGGTCCGGGGCTGGCGCGACGCGGGCCACGCCAAGGCCGAGGTGTCCGGCCAGGAGATCACCGCGGACCATGTCGCCAATGTGGTGGACAGCCGCATCGGCCTGGCCCCCGGCCCCGCCGTCACCTTTGGCCGGCTGAACATGCGCGGCTACGACCGCATGGATCCGCGCCGGCTGCACAAGATCGCGGGCTTGCCCGAAGGCGAAAGGTTCGACCCCGACGAGGTCGAGGACGTGCGCAAGCGCCTGCGCCGGTCGGGCGTCTTTTCCGCCATCACCCTGGAAGAGGCGGAAACGCTCAATCCCGACGGCAGCATGGACATCGACCTGACCGTGGTCGAACAGAAGCCCCGCCGCATCGGCGCGGGGTTCGAGATCTCGACCAGCGACGGAACAATGCTTTCCGCCTATTGGATGCACCGCAACCTTCTGGGCGGGGGCGAGCGGCTGCGCATCGACGCGCGGGTCAAGGACATGGGATCGGACACCAGCGGCCGGGACGAGGAGGTGACCCTGCGCATCGACCGCCCCGCAACGGTCACGCCCGACACCACCGCCTATGTCCTGACCGGCCTGTCGCGCATGCGCGAGGAGGACTACGACGAGGATACCGGCACGATCGGCCTGGGCTTCAACCACATCTTCAGCGACCGCTTCACCTTCGACACGGCGGTCCAGTACCAGTTCTCGCGCGTTTACGACGAGGGCGGCGAGGAAACGGACTTCAAGGTTCTGGCCCTGCCCGCCAGCGTGATGTGGGACGCGCGCGACAATGAAAACAATGCCCGGCGCGGCTATTACCTGCAAGGCGACGCCACCCCCTTCAAGGGCTTCGACGGCACCGGTTCGGGTGTCCGGGTGCTGGGCGAGGGGCGCGCCTTTTATTCCCTCGGCCCCGAGGACCGCTTCACCCTGGCGGGCCGCGCCCGGATCGGCAGCGTCCTGGGCAGCGAGATCCGGAACACGCCGCGCAACTACCTGTTCTTTTCGGGCGGGGGCGGCACGGTGCGCGGCCAGCCCTATCAATCCCTGGGCGTCGAGGAGATCGAAGGCCCCGAAGGCCCGATCAAGACCGGCGGGATGAGCATCGCGACCCTTTCGGCCGAGGTGCGCTTTCAGGTCCGCGAGCGGATCGGCCTGGTGGCCTTCGCCGATTACGGCGAGGTCTGGACGGAAGACGGCTGGAACGGCGGCAGCGCATGGCACTCGGGGGCGGGGATCGGCGTTCGGTACGACACGCCCATCGGGCCGCTGCGTTTCGACGTGGCCGGACCGACCGGAGGAGACACCGGCGACGGCGTGCAACTGTATCTGGGACTGGGACAGGCTTTCTGATGAAGACCGGGCTGATGCGCACATTCTGGCTGATCCTTTTCGCGGTCCTGTTTCCGCTGTCGGCGATGGCGCAAAGCGCGGCCGAGATTTCCCGGCAGGAAAGCGACGACCGGGGCTTTCTGACCCGGCTTCTGGAACGCAACCTGTCCGGCGCGGGCCGCGAGGTGGTGATCGAGGGGTTCGATGGCGCGCTGTCCTCGCGCGCGACCTTTCGCCGGATCACCATCGCGGACGGCGAGGGCGTCTGGCTGACGCTGAACGACGGCGCGATCCAGTGGACGCGCTCGGCCCTGCTGCGCGGCCGGATCGAGATCGCGGAACTGTCGGCCCGCGAGATCCTGCTGCCGCGCCTGCCGCAGGGCGAGGCGCAGGCCCCCACGGCCGAGGCGCGCGAGTTCGAATTCGCCCTGCCCGACCTGCCCGTCGCCATCAACATCAGCCAGATCAGGGCCGACCGGGTGGAACTGGGCGAACCCGTGATCGGCCTTGCCGCGGCCATTTCCATGCAGGGCGGCATGAGCCTGGAAGGCGGCGAAGGGCAGGCCAAGCTTGCGATCCAGCGGCTGGACGGCCCGCGCGGCAGCTTCAACCTGGATGCCGGCTATTCCAATGAAACCCAGATCCTGCGCGTGAACCTGACCCTGGACGAGGCCGCCGACGGGCTGCTGGTCAACCTGATCGACCTTTACGACAAGCCCTCGGTCGTGGCGGAAATCAGCGGCGAAGGCCAGATCAGGGATTTCGGCGCGGACATCAAGCTGGCGACGGACGGGCTGCCCCGGGTCACGGGCCGGGTTTCCGCGGCCGGCGGGCCGGATGCGGCGGGCAATCCCGGCACCAATTTCCGCCTGCAACTGGGCGGCGACGTGGCTTCGCTCCTGGCGCCGGAAAACCGCACCTTTTTCGGCCCCGATGTGCAGCTGCTGGCCGAAGGCTGGCGCGGCGACGACGGCCGTCTGGCGATCCCCACCCTGAACCTGGCGACCGAGGCGCTGACGCTGGACGGCGATCTGGCCGTCAACGCGCAGGGCGCGCCGCAGAACGCCAACCTGCTGATCACGCTGGGATCGGATGCGGGCGCGGCCCAGGTGCCGGTTCCCCTGCCCTTCGCGGGCGAGGACGCGACCGTCGAATCCGGCCGGCTGGAATTGCGATACGACGCCGCCCAGGGCCAGGGATGGGTGCTGAACGGCCGCGTGGGCGCGCTGGATCTGGGCGGGGTGTCGCTGGGCGCGTTGCAGCTGGACGGGTCGGGCGCGGTGGTGCTGGACGGCGGCAGCCTGGGGTCCGTGAACGGCGGCATCCGCTTCGGGTCGCGGCAGATGGTCTTTGCCGATGCGGGTCTTGCCGAGGCCATCGGCCCGGAAATCGCCGGCAGCACCAGCTTCGACTTCACCCCCGGCAACGCGGTGGAGTTCACCGACCTGTCCGTCAACGGCAGCGACTATGGCTTGGACGGATTCCTGCTGCTGTCGGGACTGGGCAGCGGCTTTGTCGTTTCTGCCGACCTTGACGCGCGCTACGAGGATCTGGCGCGTCTGTCCACCCTGGCGGGACGGGACGTGCAGGGGCGGGCGGACGCAAGCGTGACGGGGTATTACAGCTTTCTGACGCGCGGCTTCGACGTGGATGCCGCCGTGACCGGCACCGACATCGCGCTGGATCAGCCGCAGCTGGACCGGCTGCTGGAAGGGCAGTCCACCATCACCCTGGACGCGCGCCGCGATGCGACCGGGATCGAGATCGGGAACCTGTCCGTCAACGCGCAGCGCCTGACCGCGCAGGCGCAGGGCTATGTCAACAGCCTGTCCAGCGACGTGACCGCCACCATCTCCATGCCCTCGCTCCAGGACGCGGATCCGAACTTTTCGGGGGCGCTCCAGGCGGATGCGAAGCTTTCGGGCGCGGCGGGCCAGCGCCAGCTGACCGTCAGCGGCGAGGCCGCCGATCTGCGCGTCGGCATCGAGACGCTGGACAACGCGCTGGAAGGCGCGACCACGCTGACCGTTCTGGCCGCCGAAAGGCCCGAAGGGTTCGAGGTCGAGGTTTTCCGCCTGGCCAACCCGCAGATCCGCGCCGAAGGGCGCGGCAGCTTCGCGGCAGGCGCGCTGGATGCCAGCGTCGATCTGTCGGTGCCCGATCTGGCGGCGATCCGCGACGGCTGGACCGGCGGCTTCGACGCCATGGCGCGGCTGACCGAACAGGACGGCACCCGCTTCATCGACATGACCGGATCGGGTCAGAACCTGTCCTTCGGCGTCCAGAACGCGGACGCGGCGCTGACCGGCGCCACCCGGTTGCGCGTGCAGGCCGAGGAAAGGGACGGCACCGTCACCCTGCGCGACGTGGAACTGGTCAACGACCAGATGAACGCCACCGCCCGGGGCGTTTATGGTCCCGGCGTCACCGATATTTCCGCCGATGTCCGCGTGGACTCGCTGGCCCCCTTCGGTCCCGGCTGGCGCGGCGCGCTGGATCTGACCGGCAGCTTCCGCGAGGCGGGCGACGGCATCCGGCGGCTGGAGGTTTCGGGCACCGGCCGCGACCTGGCCTTCGGTCAGGCGCAGGTGGACGGCGCGCTGGCAGGGGAAACCCGGCTGGCGGTGACGGGAACGGAACGGAACGGGGTGTTCACCATCGGACAGGCCCGCATCGACAACCCCCGCCTGGGCGTGACCGCCGCGGGAACCGTGGGCGGCGACCAGACGGACGTGACCGCGCAGGTGAACGCCCAGGATCTGCGCTTCCTGGGCAACGGCATCAGCGGGGCGATGAACGCCGAAGCCCGGCTGGTTCAGCAGGCGGGCACCCGCCGCATCACCGCAACGGGAACGGCAAACGGTTTGTCCCTGGGCCAGCCGCGCGTCGATCCGCTGCTGCGGGGCCAGACCGGTTTCGATGTCGCGGCCACGCAGTCGCCGGCGGGACTCTCGTTCCAGCGGCTGAACGTCCAGAACCCGCAACTGTCGATCCAGGCCGAGGGCGACACGGCCAGCGGCATGAACGTCACGGCGCGCCTGGCCGATCTGGGCCTGATCCAGCCGGAGTTTCCCGGCCCCGTCCAGGCCGGCGGCACCATCCGCGAGGAAGGCGCCGACTTTGCCGTGGACCTGAACGCCACCGCGCCGGGCAGCACGCAGGTGCAGGTTTCGGGCCGCGCCGCGCGCGATTTTTCCACCCTGGATCTGCGGATCAACGGCAGCAGCGACGCATCCATCGCCAACACCTTTATCCGCACCCGCAGCATCGAGGGTCCGCTGTCCTTCGACCTGACCGTCAACGGCGCGCCGTCCTTGCAGGCGCTCGGCGGCCGGGTCCGGCTGACGAACGGCCGGATCGCGGATCCCGGCGTCGGCATCCGGCTGGAAAACGTGAACGCCACCGCCGATCTGGCGGGCGGGCGCGTCACGGTGGACGCGGCGGCCGATGTCGCGAATGGCGGCCGCGTGCAGGTCAGCGGGCCGGTCGACCTGACGGGCGGCACGCTGGATCTGGCGATCGTGCTGGACCGGGTGATCGCGCGCGACCCGAACCTGTACCAGACCGAGATCAACGGCCGCCTGCGCATGTCGGGCCGCAATGCCGAGGGTCCGCTGATTTCCGGCACCATCGATCTGGGCGAGACCGAGATCCGCATCCCCTCGACCGGGCTTGGCGGGACCAAGGCGATCCCCGACATCAACCACGTGGGCGACACGCGGCCCGTGCGGTCCACCCGCGCCAAGGCGGGGCTGGAGCCCTATCCGGGAGACGCCGCGCGCGAGGCGGGCTTGGCCGGGCCGCCCTCGACCCCGCCCGCCGCGCCGCCGCGCCTGGATCTGGTCATCAATGCGCCGAACCGGGTTTTCATCCGGGGGCGCGGCGTGGATGCCGAACTGGGCGGAACGATGCAGGTGCAGGGCACGACGCGCAACGCCATCCCCATCGGCTTTCTGGAACTGATCCGGGGCCGGGTGGACCTGCTGGGCAAGCGGTTCGACCTGAACGAAGGGCTGGTGGAACTGCAAGGCAGCCTGATCCCCGTGATCCGCCTGGTGGCCGAAACTGAACAGGACGGCATCACCACCCGCATCATCATCGACGGAGAGGTGCGCGACCCCGAGATCACCTTCGAATCCTCGCCCGAACTGCCCGAGGAGGAGGTGCTGTCCCAGCTGCTGTTCGGCCAGGGCCTTGCCAATATCAGCCCGCTTCAGGCCGCCCAGCTTGCCAACGCCATCGCCGTTCTGGCCGGGCGCGGGGGCGAAGGCATCATCGGCAACCTGCGCAATCAGGTGGGCCTCGACGACCTGGATCTGGCGACCGACGACGAAGGAAACGTGCAGGTCCGCGCGGGCAAATACCTGTCCGAGAACCTGTATACCGATGTCCAGGTCGGCGCGGACGGCAAAAGCTCGTTGAACCTGAACCTGGACGTGACGGACTCGCTGACCGCGCGCGGATCGGTCGGCACGGAAGGCGACAGCACCTTGGGGATCTATTTCGAGCGGGATTATTGACGAAATCGCGCATCAAGGTTGTCCGGTAAGGAACTTTTCACACATTTCGCGTTACGATTGTGTGGCCATAAATTTCTCATCCTGTCCGAAGGCCCGCCATGTCCTATGCCACCGCCAACGAGCGTTACTTCGCCAGTCTGGTCAACCAAGCCCGCCGGGCTGATGGTTTGGCGCCGCTGACCATGGAAAAACGCCTGAACGATTCGTCCGAGGCGCATAGTCGCTGGATGCTGAACGCCGACGTCTTTTCCCATACGGGGCAGGGCGGATCCTCGGCCCGCCAGAGGATCGAGGCGGCGGGCTTCGATCTAGCCGGGTCATGGACAACGGCGGAAAACATCGCCTATGTCAGCGTCCAGGGCGACGGCGACCTGCGCGACGAAATCCGCCAGCTGCACCAGAACCTGATGAATAGCCCCGGCCATTACGCCAACATCATGAGCGATGCGGCCTTTGTCGGGATCGGGCTGGAGGTCGGGTTCATGACCCTCGGGGGCCGCGACTACAAGGTGCTGATGGCGACCCAGAACTTTGCCGACACGGACGGGCAGGTGCGGGTGGACAAGGGCGGCTTCCTGCGCGTGGCGGAACCTCGGCCGAACACGGCCATGCAGACGCGCGCGGCCTGGGAAGAGGACTTTGACGGCCGGGTCTTCACGACGGCGACGGCGGGCACCGCGCGCGGCGACGATTATCGGCTGATCGCGCGGAACGACAAGGTCTTCGCCCTGGGCGGCGATGACTGGGTTGCGGCGGGGGCCGGCAACGACAGCCTGAACGGCGGTGCAGGCAACGACCATCTGCTGGGCGGCTTGGGCGCCGACAAGCTGATCGGCGGGGACGGATACGACACGCTGCAAGGGGGCATCGGTCACGATTTCCTGTCCGGCGAGAATGGCAACGACATGCTGCTGGGGGCTGGCGGCAACGACCGGATCTGGGGCGGCGCGGCCAATGACCGCCTGTTCGGAGGCGGCGACCACGATGCGATGAACGGCGGCGCGGGCAACGACCGGGTGATGGGCGAAAGCGGCAACGACACGCTGGCGGGCGGCGACGGCAACGACATGCTGAACGGCGGCGCGGGCAGGGACCTGCTGAACGGAGGCGCAGGGGCGGACAGCTTCGTCTTTCAGACCGGCGGCGGGGCCGACACCATCCAGGGGTATCAGCATGGCATCGACCGGCTGCTCATCGACGCCGACCGTCTGGAGGCCAGCCCGGCGGTGTTCATGCGCGACCACATGGCCAAGACCGCGGCGGGCGTCGTGGTTGACCTTGGCGGCGGCGACCGGATCCTTGTCGCGGGACAGAAGCTGACGGTCGAGGGGGTGGCCGACGACATCTTCGGGTTCTGACATCGCCCGGACGAAAATGCGAAATGCCCGCCATGAACATGGCGGGCCTCACTCGTTAAACCATTGCCCAGAAGCAATTCTACTACGCGCGACCAACGTTTTACGGGTGGGCGGGTTCCTGCGCCCGCGGCGAATCGGCAAAAGCGTCAAAGCCCCCGCGGGCGGTCCGCGCGTTGACAAGCCCGGCTCGCCGGCGCCAGTTGCGGGCAGATGCCACCACAGATCAGGACAAGCCGATGAACATCGAACTCAGCAGCACCGGCCATTTCGCGACCGGCAACGCCCATGGCTACATGAAGCAGCTGTGCAAGCATTTCGGCCACAAGATCCCCGCCACCGTCGACGGGGACGAGGGCTTCATCGCCTTCGAGATGGGCCAGGCGCGGCTGATCGCCCGGGACGGGGATCTGCAATGCACCGTCGCGGGTGCGGATGCGGCCGCCGTGGAACGCCTGCAAGGCATCATCGACAGCCATCTGGCGCGCTTCGCCTTCCGCGAGGACTTTTCCCGGATGGACTGGCAGCCTGCCGCCTGACCGCGCAGCCCTTTCCCTGGCGCGCCGGTCAAGGAAAAGGCAGCCCCAAAGGGCTGCCTGCTGGCCGTGTCATGCCCCGCGCGAAAGCCGCGCTCAGCCTTGGGACAGGATCGCCTCGACCACGCGGTCGGCGGCTTCCTCGGCGGACAGGGTCACGGTGTTGACCACCAGTTCGGCCCGCTCCGGCGCCTCGTAGGGGCTGTCGATGCCGGTGAAGTTCTTCAACTGGCCCGACCGCGCCTTTTTGTAAAGGCCCTTCACATCGCGGGCCTCGGCCACCTCCAGCGGGGTATCGACATAAACCTCCAGGAACTCGCCCGATGCCATCATGTCGCGGACCATCCGCCGTTCCGACCGGAAGGGCGAGATGAAGGCCGTCAGCACGATCAGCCCGGCATCGGTCATCAGCTTCGCGACCTCGCCCACGCGGCGGACGTTTTCGACGCGGTCGGCATCGGTGAAGCCCAGGTCGCGGTTCAGCCCGTGGCGCACATTGTCGCCGTCCAGAAGAAAGGTGTGCTTGCCCATCGCGTGCAGCTTGCGTTCGACGATGTTGGCGATGGTGGACTTGCCCGAACCCGACAGGCCGGTGAACCAGACCACCTTGGCGCGCTGGTTCTTCTGCGCGGCGTGCGCCTCGCGGTTCACGTCGGTGGCCTGCCAGTGGATGTTCTGCGACCGGCGCAGCGCGAAATGCAGCATCCCGGCGGCAATGGTGGCGTTGGTCATCCGGTCGATCAGGATAAAGCCGCCCAGGTCGGGGTTGTCGCCGTAAGCCTCGAAGGGGATGGGCCGGTCGGTTGAGATGTTGACCACGCCGATGGCGTTCAGGCCCAGCGTCTTGGAGGCCAGATGCTCCATCGTGTTGACGTTCACCTCGTATTTCGGCTCGGTGATGGTGGCGCTGACGGTCTGGGTGCCGATCTTGAGCAGATAGGGGCGACCCGGCAGCATCTCCTGTTCCGACATCCAGACCAGCGTGGCCTCGAACTGGTCGGCCACCTCGCAGGGCGCGTCGGCCTGCACGATCACGTCGCCGCGCGAGCAGTCGATCTCGTCGGCGAAGGTCAGCGTCACGGACTGGCCCGCGACCGCCTGGGCCAGGTCGCCGTCGAAGGTCGCGATCGACTTGACGGTTGTCACCTTGCCCGAGGGCAGGACCCGGATCGCGTCGCCCGGCCGCACCGTCCCGGCGCTGATCTGGCCCGCGAAGCCGCGGAAATCCAGATGCGGGCGGTTGACCCATTGCACCGCCATGCGGAAGGGGCGGTCCCCCATCCGCATGTCGTTGACCGGCGCGTCTTCCAGATGGCCCAGCAGGGTCGGCCCCTGATACCAGTGCATGGCGGGGCTTTTCGTAACGATGTTGTCGCCCTTCAGCCCGGAAATCGGGATCGGCAGGAAGCTGTCCATGCCGATCTGCTTGGCGAAGTGGGAATAGTCCGCGACGATCTCGTAGAACCGCTCGGCCGAATAATCGACCAGGTCCATCTTGTTGACGGCCAGCACGATGTTCCTGATGCCCAGCAGGTTCACCAGATAGGAATGCCGCCGGGTCTGGGTCAGCACGCCCTGGCGCGCGTCGATCAGGATCACCGCCAGATCGGCGGTCGAGGCGCCCGTGACCATGTTGCGGGTGTATTGTTCATGGCCGGGCGTGTCGGCCACGATGAACTTGCGCTTGTCGGTGGCGAAAAAGCGATAGGCCACGTCGATGGTGATGCCCTGTTCGCGTTCCGCGGCCAGGCCGTCGACCAGCAGGGCGAAGTCGATCTCGCCCCCCTGGGTGCCGGACACCTTGCTGTCGGCTTCCAGCGAGGCCAGCTGATCCTCGAAGATCATCTTGCTGTCGTACAGCAGCCGGCCGATCAGCGTGGACTTGCCGTCATCGACCGAGCCGCAGGTGATGAAGCGCAGCATGGTCTTGTGCTGGTGCTTCAGCAGATAGGCGTCGATGTCGCGGGCGATCAGTTCGTCGGTGACATAGATCGGATCCTGGGCGTTCATCAGAAATACCCCTCTTGCTTCTTCTTCTCCATGGACGCGGCCTGGTCCTTGTCGATGGCGCGGCCCTGGCGTTCGGACGTGGTGGTCAGCAGCATTTCCTGGATCACCTCGGGCAGGGTGCGGGCTTCGGATTCCACGGCCCCGGTCAGGGGATAGCAGCCCAGGGTGCGGAACCGGACCGACTGCATCCGAGGGGTTTCGCCGGGGCGCAGCGGGAAACGGTCGTCATCGACCATGATCAGCAAGCCGTCGCGTTCCACCACCGGGCGCGGCTCGCTGAAATACAGCGGCACGATCTCGATGTTTTCCAGGTGGATGTATTGCCAGATGTCGAGTTCCGTCCAGTTCGACAGCGGAAAGACCCGGATCGATTCGTCCTTGGCCTTGCGGGTGTTGTACAGCTTCCACAGTTCCGGCCGCTGGTTCTTGGGATCCCAGCGGTGGTTCGCGGACCGGAACGAGAAGATCCGCTCCTTGGCGCGGGATTTCTCCTCGTCGCGGCGCGCGCCGCCGAAGGCCACGTCGAAATTGTACTTCGTCAGCGCCTGCTTCAGTCCCTCGGTCTTCCACATGTCGGTGTGCAGGGGGCCGTGGTCGAAGGGGTTGATGCCCTGGGCCATGGCCTCGGGGTTGTGGTGGACGATCAGGTCCATGCCCGCCGCCTTGGCCGCCCGGTCGCGCAGTTCGTACATCGCCCGGAATTTCCAGGTCGTGTCCACATGCAGCAGCGGAAAGGGCGGCGGGGCAGGGTGGAAGGCCTTGCGCGCCAGGTGCAGCATGCAGGCCGAATCCTTGCCCACGGAATACAGCATCACCGGGTTTTCGGCATTCGCCACCACCTCGCGCATGATGTGGATGCTTTCGGCTTCCAGGCGCTGCAAATGCGTCAGGCTGGCCGGGGCAAGGCCGGTGCTGGAATGGCTGTTCATGGCATCAACTCTCTTTGCCTGGCAGCATGTGCTGCCCGAGTCAGGTCGGGCCACGCTATCGGCCAGCCCCGCCCCAGATGCAAGTTTAGACTGTGTGAAAAACCAGCATTTCCTGCGGATCCGGCGCGGTCAGGAACACTGTTCCGCCGCCGTGGCCAATGCCAGACCATCGACCACGGCGGTGAAGGCCTCGGACCGGCGGATCCGGGCGTCGGGCAGCTGCCGGGCGGCCAGATCGGACACCAGCTCCATCAGGCTGGACCCGCCGACCAGCACCACGGCGCCAATGTCGGCGGGCGACAGGCCTGCGCGGCCCAGGGTCTGGGCCAAGGCCTGCTCCAGGGCGCGGCCGTGGTCCTGTAAGGCGTCGCGCAGGGATGCGGCGCTGATCGGCGCGGCCAGACCCGGTTCGACGAAGCCCATGGCGATCCGGGTGCCGCTGCCGCCGTTGGCCGCGATCTTGCCGCGCTCCACGGCGAAGGCCAGGTCGTGGCCCAGTTCGTCCCGCAGCACCGCGGCCAGCCGGTCCAGCCGCGCGGGGTCCACCGCCAGGCGCGCCATCTGCTGCGCCTGCCTGCGGTTTTCCGGCGTATAGGCAAAAGGGATATGCGCCCAGGACGCCAGATCGGCATAGATCGCGTTGGGCACCGGCAGAAGGCCCGGCCCCATCTCGCGCCGCAGCTGCGATCCGTGTCCCAGATGCGGCATGGCATGGGTCAGGGACACCGCCTGGTCGAAATCGGTGCCGCCCAGACGGATCCCGTGGCTGGCCAGGATGCGGATCCGCCCGCCTTCGGCCCGGTACACCGAGAAGTCCGAGGTGCCGCCGCCGATATCCACGATCAGCCCGGTTTCGCCCGCGGCGCCGCCGTTCCCGCAGGCAAGCGCGGCGGCTTCCGGTTCGGGCATAAAGGCGACCTCGGCGAAGCCCGCCGCGCGATAGCAGGCGCGCAGGTCGGCTTCCGCCTGGACGTCGCGGGCGGGATCGGGGTGGAAATGGACCGGCCTGCCGGACAGGGCGCGGGTGAAGGACCGCCCCGCCGCGGCTTCGGCCCGGTGGCGCAGTTCGGCCAGAAAGGCCGTGATCACCTGGGCCAGGCTGCGCCGCCTGCCGCCGACAAGGCGCTGCTCGTGCAGCAGGGGCGTGCCCAGCACGCTTTTCAGCGCGCGCATGTAGCGGCCTTCCTCGGCCCCGGCCAGCGCCTTCGCCGCGGCGTCGCCGATCCGCATCGCCCCGCCGCGGGCGGGAAAGAAGACGGCGGTGGGCAGGGTGTCGGACCCCGCCTCGACGGCCAGGCGCCGGACCGCGCCGTTCTCGAGAATGGCGGCGGCCGAATTCGAGGTTCCGAAGTCGATGGCAAGGATGGACATGGGGCGCCCCGGTCAAAGCCCAAGGGGCTATTCGGTCGCGTCCCCGCCCGCAAGGGCCGGGCGGCCGATTCCCTGCAAGACGGGTTGACGCGGCGATCAACAATGCAACAGTCATGAAAGCAGCAGCAATCGAAGACACGGGCGCCATGGCATGATCGAACCCCATCACGCGACGCCAAGGCGCGACGCGCCCGAACCGGACGAACCGGTGACGCCCTTTCCCCTGATCAGCGACATTTCCGCCGCGCGCTGGCTGCTGGTCTTCATCATCGCCGCGGCGGCCTATTTCTTTCACGGCTTTCTGGTGCCGGTGCTGGCCGCGACGATCATCGCCTTTGCCAGCTGGCCCCTGTCGCGCAGCGTGCAGCGGGGCCTGGGGATCGACCGCACCACCACCGCGGCGCTGTTCATTCTGGTGATCGTGTTCTTTCTGCTGGTTCCGATCGCGATGGCGCTGCTGTATGCGTTCCGCGAATTGCAGCAATGGATTTATTGGGGGTTCGCCGTGAACGCCAACGGCGCGCCCACGCCACTGTGGATGACCGAGCTGCCGCAGATCGGCGACTGGATCGACGAGCAATGGTCCCGCCATATCGGCCGTCCCGGCGCCATCGCCGAACTGGTGCAGCTGACCAGCGGCAGCACCATCGCGTCCATCTATCGCAGCGTTCTGGCGGCGGGCAACGTGGCCTTCCACCTGGCGCTGAACCTTTTGTTCATGCTGATCGCGCTGTTCGTGTTCTATCGCGACGGCCACAAGATCGCGGGCCAGATCGACATCGTCGGCGCCCGCATCCTGCCCCGCCGCTGGGAACGGCTGTCGCGCGTGGTGCCGCTGACCATCAGCGCCACCGTCACCGGCATGGCCCTGATCGCCATGGGCGAGGGCGTGATCCTGGGCATCGCCTACTGGATCGCGGGCGTGCCCTCGCCGGTGACGCTGGGCGTGATCACCGGGTTCATGGCGCTGATCCCCGGCGGCGCGCCCCTGTGCTTCACGCTGGTGTCGATCTATCTGGCGGCCAGCGGATCACCCCTGGCAGGGATCCTCTTGTTCCTGTGGGGCTCGATCGAGTTGTTCGTGGTGGACAAGACCATCCGCCCGGTGCTGGTCGGCGGCCCGGTCAAGATGCCCTTCCTGCCCACCTTTTTCGGGCTGGTGGGGGGCGTCAAGACCATGGGCATCGTCGGACTGTTCGTGGGGCCGGTGCTGATGGCCCTGCTGGTCGCCATCTGGCGCGAATGGCTGCGAGAGATCAGAACGCATCCCCAACCCTCTTGATCGGCGGATTTCGTTGAATATGATCCGGGGCCATGGCGTGTGCTGCGTGCGCCCAGGGACCACCCCTGAATACGGAGACTGGTTGCAACCGTTTCTGACAAAGGGGCCGTCAATGGCAGGTCTTATCCAAAACACCATCCGCAAGTTTCTGGACAGCGAGGCGTCGGGGGGCATCCTTCTGATGGGCTCGGCCGTGCTGGCGCTGATTGTCGCCAATTCGCCCTGGTCCGAGGCTTATTTCGACATGCTCCACGTTTATCTCGGACCGCTGTCGATCGCCCACTGGATCAACGACGCGCTGATGGCGGTGTTCTTCCTGATGGTCGGCCTGGAAATCAAGCGAGAGATGGTGGACGGTCATCTGTCGTCCTGGCCGCGCCGCATCCTGCCGGGCGCGGCCGCGGCGGCGGGCATGGCGGTTCCGGCGCTGATCTATCTGTTTTTCACCGCAGGCACGGGGGCGGAACACGGCTGGGCCATTCCGTCGGCCACCGACATCGCCTTCGCGCTCGGGGTGATCTCGCTGCTGGGGCCGCGGGTGCCGACCTCGCTCAAGGTGTTCCTGGCGGCGCTGGCGATCATCGACGACCTGGGCGCGGTTATCGTGATCGGGCTGTTCTATACGTCGGATGTCTCGTCGGCCTATCTGGCACTGTCGGCGGCAGTCGTGGCCGCGCTTGTCGGGCTGAACCGGTTCGGCGTGCGCCAGCTTTGGCCTTATCTGGCGCTGGGTGCGGTGTTGTGGTTCTTCGTCTTGCAGTCGGGCATCCACGCCACCATCGCGGGCGTTCTTCTGGCCCTGACCGTTCCCCTCAAGCGGACCCCGGGCACCCCCGAGGCCCGGCCATCCGAAAGTCCGCTGCACCGGCTGGAACATGCGCTGATCGCGCCGGTGGCCTATTTCATCGTTCCGATCTTCGGCTTTGCCAACGCGGGCGTCAGCTTTGCGGGCGTCGGGACCGATGCGCTGCTGGCCCCCGTCACCCTGGGCGTTGCGGCGGGCCTGTCATTGGGCAAGTTGGTCGGCATCTTTGGCGCGGTCTTTATTCTGGTGCGGCTGGACTGGGCCGATCTGCCCTCGGGCGCAAGCTGGTGGCAGATGCTCGGGACGACGCTTTTGTGCGGGATCGGCTTCACCATGAGCCTGTTCATCTCGCTTCTGGCCTTCAGCGAGCCTCTGCTCCAGGACGAGGCCAAGATCGGCATCCTGATCGGATCGCTGATTTCCGGTCTTGCGGGCTATGCCGTGCTGCGCTTCGCCAAGCGCGAGGCGCCGCGCCGGGTGTCGTCGGCCCGCTAGAACGGAACGGCGTTTCCTGCTGGAACAGGACAATTCTGGCCGCGGGCAGGGGCGGGGGAAACGCGCGCGTTTCCCCCGCCCGTTTGCCACCGCGAAAAGCCGGCGCCCGCCGGCCGGGTCCTTGGGGCCTTCGCCGGATCGGGGCCGGGGCGCCTGCCGAAATTCGGCCCGCCCCGGCGCGGATCAGACCGGCCAGACCGTCAGGATCAGCGGCACTCCGGTCAGCACCACCAGAACCGACAGGGGCAGGCCCAACCGGGGATAGTCGCTGAAGCGGTACCCCCCCGGTCCCATCACCAGCGTGTTGCACTGGTGGCCGATGGGGGTCAGGAAATCGCAGCCCGCGCCCACGGCGACCGCCATCAGGAAGGCCTCGGGCGCATAGCCCAGCGTGTCCGCGAAGGTCACGGCGATGGGCGCCATCACCAGCACGGTCGCGGCGTTGTTCAGGAAGGGCGTCACCGCCATGGCCGCGACCATGATCAGCGCCACCGCCCCCCAGACCGGCAGCCCGGTCGCCACATCCGACAGCCAGGCGCCGATCAGGTCGGTGCCGCCGGTGGTCTGCAAGGCCCCGCTGACCGGGATCAGCGTGCCCAGCATAATCAGAAGCGGCCATTCAACGGCCTCGTAGGCGCGTTCGGGGCTGATCGCGCCGGTCGCGATCATCAGCACCGCCGCGCCGAAAAAGGCGACGGCGACCGGCAGGATGCCGGCGGCGGTCAGCCCCATGGCCGCGCCCAGGATCGCGATCGGCATCAGTTCCTTGCGAACGCTGCCGATGCTGAGGCTGCGTTCGGCCAAGGGCAGCAGGCCCAGCGTGCGGATGCGTTCGGGCAGCACCTCGACCGGGCCTTGCAGCAGCAGCACGTCGCCCGCTTGCAGCCGGGTCTTGGACAGCCGCTCGGTCATCCGGTGGCCCGACCGCGACACCGCCAAAAGGCTGACCCCCTGTTCGTCGAACAGCCGGATGCTGCCCACGCTCTTGCCCACCATGGCCGAGGTGGCGGTGGTCACCGCCTCGATCACGCCGATCTTGCTGGGCGGCAGTTCCAGCCTGGACGCGGTGTCATGCCCGGTCAGTTCCAGCCCGCCCTTGGCCACGGCGCGCTCCAGCCCGTCGGGTTCGCCGCGCAGCAGCAGGATGTCGCCCGCCTCGATCACGGTGTCGAACAGCACCACCTTGCGCCGCTCGCCGCCCCGGATCAGGCCGGTCACGGTGATCTCGGCATCGGCAAGGCCGATCAGGGCGCCGATTGTCATGCCCACCGTGGGCGACCCTTCCGGCACCGTGGCCTCGGTGTTGTAGTCGCTGATCCTCACCGCCTCGCCCAGGGAAGCGGTGGCGCGGCGGTCGGACGGCAGCAGGCGCCAGGCGAACATCAGAAAGGCCACGCCCACGGCCGACAGGCCCAGGCCCACGGGCGCGAAGTCGAACATGCGGAAGGGACGGCCGGTCATCTCCTCGCGCACGCCCGAGACGATGATGTTTGGCGAGGTGCCCACCAGCGTGATCAGCCCCCCCAGAAGCGAGCCGAAGGACATCGGCATCAGGTAAAGCGAGGGCGACTGACCGGATTTCCGGGCCATCTTCAGCGCGGCGGGCATCATCATCGCCAAGGCGCCGATGTTTTTCACCAGCGAGGACAGCAGCGTGACCGTGCCCACCAGCACCAGAAGCTGCACCCCCATGGTGGTCAGCTTGCGCACCAGCCAGCGCAGCGCCGCCTCGATCAGGCCCGACCGCGACACGGCGGCGCTGACCACCAGGGCGCTGCCCACGATGATCACGATGTCGTCGGAAAAGCCCGCAAAGGCGTCGTCGGGCGCGACCGTGCCCGCCAGCAGCGATGCCAGCAGCGCCAGCATCGCCACCACGTCGTACCGAAGCCTGCCCCAGATGAACAGAACCATCATCACCCCGACGATGGCGAAGGCAAGCATCTGCTGTGTTGTCATGGAAAGCCCTTCCTTGCGCCCCTTGCCCGAAGGGGCCTTCGCAGAACCGATCACGGAAAGGATTGGTTGCCAGGCGGAAGAACGGGAACAGCAAGATTTTTCCCCCCAAGGCCGGGGGGTCCGGGACAAACGCCGCCCTGGCCGGCAGGAAGGGCGCCGCGCCCTCATGCGACCGGGGGCGGGTGGTTCCGGCGGTGCCGGACGGGCAGCTTGCGCCCGGCCATCCCGCCGGAACCGGGCGGGCGGCAGGCCGTTCCGCGCCCTGGCGCAGTGCGGGAACGGTCGCGAAGATCTCCGCGCGCGCCGCGGGTCCGGCCGAATCCTGCGCCTGCGCGCCGGTGTGCGGCGATTCGGTCTCGGCCCCCGTTCGCCATGACGATCTGGCGGCTGTCGAACGGGACATGGGTCACGATGGGTCACGGTGGGTCACGCGGTCCAGGTCGTGGGCGATGTCGATCCCGTCCAGGTCCGGCAGCTGCTTGGCCGCGGCCGGCGCCTCGGGCGTGCTGGACATCTTCTGCGCGATGCGCGAGCGCGGCGGGATGCGGTGCCGGGGCGGGATGCGGTGTCGGGGCGAAACGGCCAGATCGGCCGGGGAAACGCCCGCGCCAGGCGCACGCTTGCGGATGCGGACGGGGCGCAGCCGGGGAAGGGGCCGCCAGGTCGGCGGCGCTGTCATTCCCGGCCTTGGCCCCGGACCGGCAGACCGGTATCGTTGTCCGCGCCCGCGCCGCCGAACGCGGCGGCGTTTTCCGGGTCAGAGTTTTCTTCGGCCGTGCCGATAAAAGGCCGAGGACCGACCAAGACAAATCCGATCCCGTCGGCATCGAAAGATCCTCTGGCCGGGTCCAGGTGACCGGCGCGTGAAGGGCGGCAGGCTGGCGCCGGCACGAAAGCCGCATTGATTCCCGCGTCTTCAGATTCTATTCCATCGCTTCGAAGGCCCCTGCCAGGCGCGGCCGCGCAAGCGGCCCGGCTCGGGCACCCAGGCCCGGCCCAAGGCCGCGGATCCAAGGAGGACGACATGGACGACAAGACCCCAAGCGCGGGCGCGCTTTGCCCGATCCAGCACGGCGGCAACCGCAACACGCGGGCCAAGGCGCGGTCGAACCGTGAATGGTGGCCGGAACAGCTGAACCTTAAGATCCTGCACCAGAACAACGAACAGTCGAACCCGCTGGGCGCGGATTTCAACTATGCCGAGGCGTTCCGCAAGCTGGACCTCGATGCCGTCAAGGCCGACCTGCGGGCGCTGATGACCGACAGCCAGGACTGGTGGCCCGCCGACTGGGGCCATTACGGGCCGCTGTTCGTGCGCATGGCCTGGCACAGCGCCGGCACCTATCGCACCGCCGACGGGCGGGGCGGCGCGCGGGCGGGGGCGCAGCGGTTCGCGCCGCTGAACTCCTGGCCCGACAACGTGAACCTGGACAAGGCCCGGCGCCTGCTGTGGCCGATCAAGCGCAAGTACGGCAACAGCCTGTCATGGGCGGACCTGCTGATCCTGACGGGCAACGTCGCGCTGGAATCCATGGGCTTCAAGACCTTCGGCTTCGGCGGCGGGCGCCCCGACGTCTGGGAACCGGCCGAGGACATCTATTGGGGTTCGGAAACCGAATGGCTGGCGCTGAGCGACAACCCCAACAGCCGCTACAAGGGCGACCGGGAACTGGACAGCCCGCTGGCCGCCGTGCAGATGGGTCTGATCTACGTGAACCCCGAAGGCCCCGACGGCAAGCCCGACCCGGTGGCCGCCGCGCGCGACATCCGCGAGACCTTCAAGCGCATGGCCATGAACGACGAGGAAACCGTGGCGCTGATCGCGGGCGGCCATACCTTCGGCAAGACCCATGGCGCGGGCGAGGCGTCGCATGTTGACGTCGATCCCGAAGGTTCGGCCATCGAGTTGCAGGGCCTCGGCTGGGTCAGCAAGTTCGGCAAGGGCCATGGCGCGGATGCGATCTCCTCGGGGCTCGAGGTCGTCTGGACCCAGACCCCCACGCAATGGAGCATGGGCTTCTTCAAGAACCTGTTCGAATATGAATGGGAGTTGACGAAATCCCCGGCAGGCGCCTGGCAGTGGAAGCCCAAGGACGGCGCGGGCGCTGGCACGGTGCCCGACGCGCACGATCCGTCCAAGAAGATCGCCCCGTCGATGCTGACCACCGACCTGTCGCTGCGCGAGGACCCGGTCTATCGCGAGATCTCGCTGCGGTTCCTGAACAACCCCGACCAGTTCGCTGACGCCTTCGCCCGCGCCTGGTTCAAGCTGACCCACCGCGACATGGGACCGAAGGTGCTGTACGAAGGCCCCGAGGTGCCGTCGGAAGACCTGATCTGGCAGGATCCGATCCCCGCGCCGGACCACCCGCTGGTGGATGCAGCGGATGTGGCGGCGCTCAAGGCGCAGGTGCTGGCCTCGGGCCTGACCGGGCCGGAACTGATCGCCACCGCCTGGGCCTCGGCCTCGACCTTCCGGGGATCGGACTACCGCGGCGGCGCCAACGGCGCGCGGATCCGGCTGGCCCCGCAAAAGGACTGGGAAGCGAACCAGCCGCAGCAGCTTGCCAAGGTTCTGAATGTTCTGGAGGGCATCAAGGCCGATTTCGACGCCAAGGGCGCGAAAAAGGTCTCGATGGCCGACCTGATCGTGCTTGGGGGCGATGCGGCGGTGGAAGCCGCCGCCAAGGCCGCCGGCCATGACCTGGCGCTGGACTTCATCCCAGGCCGGGGCGACGCCACCCAAGACCAGACCGACGTGGAAAGCTTCGACTGGATGGAGCCTTTGGCCGACGGCTTCCGCAACTATCAGCGCCAGAAGTTCAACGTCCCGGCGGAAGAACTGCTGATCGACCGGGCGCAGCTGCTGACCCTGACCGCGCCCGAGATGACGGTTCTGGTGGGCGGCCTGCGCGCGCTGGACGCCAACTGGGACCACACCGACCATGGCGTGCTGACGACCCGTCCGGGCCAGTTGACGAACGACTTCTTCGTCAACCTGCTGTCGATGGACACGGTGTGGAAGGCGCAGAACGACGACCAGATGGTCTTCGACGGCACCGACCGCCAGACGGGCGCGCATCGCTGGACGGCGACGCGCGTGGACCTGATCTTCGGCTCGAACTCGCAGCTGCGCGCCATTGCCGAGGTTTATGCCCAGGACGACTGCAAGGCCAAGTTCGTGCGCGATTTCGGCCGCGCCTGGTCCAAGGTGATGAATGCCGACCGCTTCGACGCGCGGCGGCAGTTGGACCCCGTCGCCTGACGGCGCCCTCGCCCGCCCCTGCCGGGGGCGGGCTTATTCCGCCGCCATCCGGTGCCGCCCGATGGGCAGCATCATCGGCCGTCCCGAGGTCGGATCGGGGATGATCCGGCTGTCCAGCCCGAACACCGCGCGCACGTTGGCCTCGGTCAGCACCTCCTCGGGCGCGCCCTGGGCGTGCAGGGTGCCGCCCGCCATCGCCACCAGATGATCGGCATAGCGCGCCGCCAGGTTCAGGTCGTGCAGCACCATCACCACCGTGGTGCCGCGCCGGTGGTTGAGGTCGGTCAGCAGATCCAGAACCTCGACCTGGTGGCTGATGTCCAGAAAGGTCGTGGGTTCGTCCAGCAGCAGCAGGTCGGTTTCCTGGGCCAGCGCCATGGCGATCCAGACGCGCTGGCGCTGCCCGCCCGACAGCTCGTCCACCGCGCGTTCGGCAAGGTCGGTGGTTCTGGTGACCTCCAGCGCGGCGGCGACCGCCTGATCGTCCCGGGGCGACCAGCGCGACAGGATGCCGTGATGGGGATGGCGGCCCCGGCCGACCAGATCGGCCACGGTGATGCCCTCGGGGGCGATGGGCGATTGCGGCAAAAGGCCCATGACCCGCGCGACCTGGCGGGGGGCCATGCGGTGGATCGCCGTGCCGTCCAGAAGCACCTGCCCCGCGCGCGGGGACAAAAGCCGCGACATGGTCCGCAGCAGCGTCGATTTCCCGCAGGCGTTGGCGCCCACGATGGCGGTGATCCGGCCCGGCAGCACCTCCAGGTCCAGGCCTTGCAGGATCGTCCGGTCGGCGTAGCCCGCGACAAGGCCGCGGACGGAAAGGGAATGGTTGCTCACAAGGATCCTCCGGCGCGGTTCACGCGCACGATCAGCCAGATCAGGTAGGGCGCGCCCAGGGCGCCGGTGACGACGCCCACGGGAAAGCGCGCGGGCAGCAGGAACTGGCCCGCGTAATCGCCCCCCAGAACCAGAAGCGCGCCGACCAGCCCCGCCGGGATCAGCGCCGACCCGTTCGGCCCCAGGATCCGCGCGGCGATGGGACCGGACAGAAAGGCCACAAAGGCCACCGGCCCGGTGATGGCGGTGGCGACCGCGATCAGGCCCACGGCGGCGACGACGACCAGCAGGCGCGTCAGGGGCACATTCGTGCCAAGCGCCGCGGCGGCGTCGTCGCCAAGCCGCAAGGCTTCCAGATCGCGGGCGCGGCTGACCAGCAGCCCGCCGAAGACGGCCAGCGACGCCAGCAGCGGCACGGCCTGGGACAGCTGCGCGCCGTTCACGCTGCCGCCCAGCCAGCGCATTGCCTCGGCCAGATCCCAGGACGGCGCGCGGGACAGGGTATAGGCGATGAAGCTGTCCAGCATGGCCGAGACGCCGATGCCGATCAGGATCAGCCGCGTGCCCGCGACGCCGCCCCGGTGCGACAGGCCATAGATCAGCATGGCGACCCCAAGTCCCGCCAGAACCGCGAAAACCGGCACCATGGGCCCGTCGGTTTCCAGAACCACGATGGCGAACACCGCAGCCGCGCTGGCGCCCCGGCTGATGCCGATGATGTCGGGGCTGGCCAGCGGATTGCGCAGCATGATCTGGAAGGCTGCGCCGCCAAGCCCGAAGGACAGCCCGGCCAGCACCGACAGCACCGCACGGGGCAAGCGCAGCTGGCCCACGGTAAAGGACGCGCCGGGCACGTCCTGGCCCGCCAGCACGCGCAGCACGGTGCCGGGCGGCACAAAGGATTGCCCCATCGTCAGCGTCAGCGCCAGACCCGCCAGCAGCAGCGCCAGCGCGCCCCCGACGACCATGGTGCGCCGCCGCATCCGGCGCAGGCGGATCGCGGCGACAAGATGGGCGGCGCTCATAGTTCCCGCACCCGTGCCCGCCGAACGATCCAGATGAAGAAAGGCGCGCCGACAAAGGCGGTGACGATGCCCACGTCAAGCTCGGACGGGCGGGCGATCAGGCGGCCCGCGATGTCGGATGCGATCAGCAGGCAGGCTCCGGCCAGGGCCGAAAAGGGCAGCAGCCAGCGGTGATCGACGCCCACCTGCAAGCGGCACAGATGCGGCACCATCAGGCCCACAAAGGCGATCGGCCCGCAGATCGCCGTTGTCGCCCCGCACAGCAGGACCGCCCCCAGCGCGGCCAGCCCGCGCGCCGGCGCCACGCGTTCGCCCAATCCCGCCGCCATGTCGTCGCCAAGCGCCAGAGAGTTCAGCTTTCTTGCGCAGCCCAGGCTGATGGCGAAGCCCGCGGCCAGAAAGGGCAGCACATGAACCATGCGCGCGAAGGTCGCCCCGCCCACGCCGCCGATCTGCCAGGATTGCAGCCCGCCCGCGACCTCGCCGTGGGACAGCATCACCGCCAGCACCAGCGACACAAAGGCGACCGAGGTCGCAACGCCCGCCAGCGCCAGCTTCAGCGGCGTCGGCCCGCCGCGCCCCAGCGATCCGACGGCATAAACGAAGACCGCCGTGGCCCCGGCCCCCGCGACCGCCACCCAGACATAGGCCTGGGCGGAGCTGATGCCGAAAAAGGCCACCGCCACGGCGACCGCCAGCGAGGCGCCCATGTTCACCCCCAGGATGCCCGGATCGGCCAGGGGGTTGCGCGTCACGCCCTGCATGACGGCGCCCGCCACCCCGAGCGCCGCCCCCGCCAGGGCCGCCAGAACGGTGCGCGGGATCCGCGCGGCCACGGCCGCCCGGGCGATCGTGTCCACCCGCCCCCGCAGCGCGGCGGCGATGTCGTTCCCGCCCACGTCCCGGGTGCCGACGGCGACGGACAAGGCGCACAGCAGCGCCAGGCCCGCCGCCAGCCAGAACAGGCGCCTGCGGGTCGAGCGGGGCCCGGCCTGGACGCGCGGCAGCGGACGGGCGGCGGCCGTCATGGGGATTTCCGCGCCGCCTCGGCCAGAAGGGCGGCGTAATCGTCCACCAGATAGGGCAGGGACAGGGGGGTCGGGTTGGCGGCATTGCCCAGGGGGTCGTTGCCCAGCATCACAATGGCCTCGTTCGCCACGGCGGGCATGTGCGCCATCAGCGGATCGGCCTTCATCGCCTCGAGCAGGGGCGCGCCGCCGTAGGTCACAAGGATGTCCACGTCGTCGAAGGCGTCGATCCGCTCGGCGCTGACCGATCCGAAGAACTGCCCGGGCTGCGTGGCCTCGATTACGCTTTTCGGCATCGCCAGGCCCAGATCCCCGAAGAACTTCACCCGCGTGTCATGGGCGCTGTAGAAGTTGACGACCGACAGGTTCGTGGCGTCCAGATGCGTCACGAACATCGCGGTCTTGCCCGCCAGTTGCGGGTGGCGGGCGATGGCCTCGGCGATGCGGGCCTCCATCCGCGCGACCAGGGCCTCGCCTTCCGCGGCAAGCCCCATGCCGGCGCTGTTCATGCGGATCATCTGCCGCCATTCGGTTGTCCAGGCCCCGTCGGGATAGGCCACCACCGGGGCGATCTGGGACAGCGTGTCGTAATCGGCCCGGCTGAGACCCGAATAGGCGGCCAGGATCACGTCGGGCTCGGTCGCGGCTACCGCCTCGAAGTCGATACCGTCGCCTTCGTCGAACAGGACGGGCGGTTCGGCGCCCAGTTCCTCGAGCCGCTCGGCCACCCAGGGCAGCAGGCCGTCGCCATTGTTGTCGCCATAGTTCGCGGCGGCCATTCCCACCGGCACCACGCCAAGCGCCAGGGGAACCTCGTGGTTGCCGGAATTGACGGTCGCCACGCGCCGCGGCTTTTCGGCGATGGTGGTGGTGCCGAAGGCGTGGGGGATGGCCAGGGGATAGTCCTGCGCCATGGCAAGGGCCGGGGCAAGCGTGGCGGCAAGGCACGGAACGAGACGGATCATGGGCGCGATCTCCTTGAGCACGGCAGGCTTTTTCGCGTCGGACGGGCCGCGTCAACCCTGGCAGCGGGGCTGCCCGCGCCGGCTTTAACACTTTCCCGATGATTCCGACAAAAAAAGTGGGATTCTACAAGACAGCTTCGGTCCGGCGGCCCTACAAGCCGCGCCAGCATGATCGCCGCGCCGTTTCCGCCCCCGACCGGGCGCGGAGGGCACAAGGTCATTCCACAGGCCAGCCAGCCGCGGACCCTCTCTGATCCGGCGGCAGCCAGCGGCAACGACAACACCCATGCGGGACTTTGATCCATGGCACATGACATTTCGTGCGGCACGCGCCGCACCCTGACGGCCCTGCTGCTGGGCTGCACGGCGCTGATCGCGACCCAGGCCCTGGCCCAGGACGCCGGAACCGGGTCCGAGGAATCCCCTTATCGCCTGTCGCCGATCCTGATCAACGCGGACGGCCAGGCCGACGACGACGCGAATTCCATCGTCGCCCAGGAACTGTGGACCGGCGGCAAGGTGGCGACCAGCATCCTGGACACTCCGGCCTCGGTGTCCGTGGTCACCGAAAAGGAGGTCCGCGACCGCGACGCGGACACGCTGGAGGAGGTGCTGAACTATTCGGCGGGCATCCACACCGACTATTACGGCACCGACGACCGCAACGAGTATTTCCTGGTGCGCGGCTTTCAGGCGACGACCTATCGCGACGGGCTGACGCTGGGCTCCATGCGCAGCGCGCGCGAGGAACCCTATGCCTTTGAACGGACCGAGGTGATCCGGGGCGGCAACTCGACCCTGTTCGGCACCTCGGATCCGGGCGGCACGATCAACTTCGTGACCAAGCAGCCGCGCTTCGAGCGGTTCGGAGAGGTTTACGGGTCCGTGGGATCGCCGCGCAATGCGGAATACGGCTTCGACGCGGGCGACGTGCTGAACGCCGAAGGCACGCTGGCCTATCGCCTGACCGGCAAGGTCCAGGACGGGGAACGGGACTACGACAACTCCCGCAACGATTCGCGTTTCCTGATGGGCGGCCTGTCCTGGCAGCCCACCGACGCCACCAAGCTGAGCGTGGTCGCGGATTACCTGAAACGCGAAAACACCCCCAACAGCGGCGGCTATCCGACCGACCGCGAATACGACCGCGACGAATTCTTCGGCGAGCCCGGCTTCAATGACCAGAACGTCGAGCGCGCCAGCATCACCGGCCTGCTGGAACACGACTTCGACAACGGCCTGAACCTGCGCGCCAACCTGCGCTACAGCGACCTGAAAGGCGATTTCGGCTATGTCTATCTGCTTGACAGCCTGCGGACCGGCAACCTCGTCGAACGCGCCTATTTCGGCGGCGAAAACACGGCCGAGGAACTGATCGGCAACGTCATCCTGCAATACGACCGCAGCTTCGAGCGGTTCGACAGCAGCACCCTTGCCGGGCTGGAATTCCGCGACGCCTCGACCAGCGGCGCGCCGTTCTATTACGGCCCCGTTTTCGACGAGGAAGGCAATCTCGTCGGCCGGGCGATCGATCCGATCGACGTGGCCGATCCCGTTTATGCCGGCGCGCCCACCGTTCTGACCCCTTACGAACTGCGCGACAACGATTACAGCACGCGATCGCTGTTCGTGCAGCAGAACCTGTCCTTTGACGACCGCTTCATTGCGACCGTAGGCCTGCGCCACGACTGGCTGGACATCGACGAAACCCTGAACGGCGTCCGTTCGGCCAGCGATTTCTCGGAAACCTCGATCCGCGGCGCGCTGACCTACAAGATCACGCCCGAGGTCTCGACTTACGTCAGCTATGTCGAATCCGTCGCGCCTCCGGTCATCGGCGTCGAACCGGAACGGGGCGAGCAATACGAGCTGGGCGTCAAGTATCAGCCCGCCGGGACGACCGCGCTGATCTCGGCCTCGGTTTATGACCTGACCAAGAACAACGTCACCGTGGCCGTGGTGCAGGACGACGGCAACATCACCCGCGAACTGGTGGGCGAACAGCGGGTGCGCGGGATCGACCTGGAAGGCAAGGCCGAGCTTGCGAACAATCTCGACGTGATCGCCTCCTATTCCTACATGAAGTCCGAGGTCGTGCGGTCCGGCCCGATCCGGGGCGCGGAGGTGGAGGGCAACGAGTTCTCAGAGGTGCCCCGGCATCTGGCGTCGCTGTGGGTGAACTATACCCTGCCGGGCAACGACACGCGCGGCGACATGACCTTTGGCCTGGGCGCGCGCTATGTCGGATCGTATTACTTCGCGATCTCGAACGACACGGGCAAGGCCGAGTCGTCGGTCACGCTGGACGCGGCGTTCAATTACCGGGTGCAGGACAACACGACCCTGGCCGTGAATGTCACCAACCTGCTCGACGACCAGCATGTGGTCGGGCGCGGCACCGCGGATTACTACAATCCGGGCCGAGAGGTTGCCGTGACCCTGCGCCACACCTGGTAAGGGTCAGCCCGCCGCCTGCATCCGCCGCCAGGCCGCGGGCGTTTCGCCCGTGATCTGGCGGAACACCCGCGTCAGGTGCGCCTGGTCGGAAAAACCAAGCTGCGCCGCGACATCGGCCACGGTCAGCGCGCTTTCGGCCAGCATGCGCTGCGCCCGCGCGATCCGCTGGGCCAGCTGCCATTGCAAGGGCGTCTGGCCGGTCGTCTGCTTGAAGACCGCCGCGAACCAGCTTTCCGACAGCCCCACCGTCGCGGCCATGTCCGCCACGGTCATGCGCCGGTCGGCGCGCGCCTTCAGCGCCGCCGTCAGCCGGCGCATCTGCGCGGGCGTCAGCCCGCCCGAGACCCGGTCGCCGCCGCCGGCGGGAATGTCCAGCAGCCCCGTGGCGATGCTGCCGATCAGGCTTTCGGCAAAGAGCGGGTGACGGCCGGGCCGCGACAGCTCGTCCGCCAGCAGCCCGGCCAGCGTGGCCAGGGCCGGGGCGTCCTGCACCTCGACCGGGCGGCGCAGGGCGGACAGCGCGTCCGACGCGCCCAGCGGCGGCGACAGGAACCGCAGCAGCCGGTCGCGGTGGATGTGCAGGTCGAGATGCGCGAACCGATGGCACCCCGTGAAGCGGGACCACAACGGCACGCCCGCCGGGACATAGATCGCCCGCATCATCGGCCGCCCCCCGGCCGCAATGGCGTTGTCGCGGTTCGACACCAGGATATGGGACGACACGTCATTCAGGAACAGCACGATGCGCGGGTCGGGCGACAGATAATAGCCCTTGGCGCCCGCCTGTCCTTCGGCCTGCCAGAAGACGCCGACCATGCCGTCCAGACCGCGCCAGCGGACCGGAACGGTGGCCCGGATCCCTTCGGTCCGGCAGGTCATCCTGTGCAGATAGCTCATGCGCGCGGACAGTTTTGTATTGTTGACTGAATTGGTTCAGTATAAGAAAACCGCACACATGGAAAGGCCCGCGTCATGTCGCTTCTGCGCAGCCACCGCAATTCCGGCACCATTCCGCGCGCCTCGGGCGCGGCGGCCGCGGCCTTGAAGGCCCGCGCCGCCGCCTGGGAGGTGCCCCTTGTGGAAACGCCCGAGGCGCTGAGCCTGTTCGTCTGGGGCTGCGAGTTGCGGCTGGTGCCGGGCGGCGACGACATGCGCGTCGAACTGTCGGCCCCCGAGGCGCGGCTGATCGGCACTCTTCAGGACAGCGCCACCGAACTGTTCGCCGAAGCCGGGCTGGAGATCGCCTGGGACCGCGTTGATGCGGGGGCGCTTGCTCCGGGCTTGTCGCTGATGCGCGTCCGGTCGGTGACGCAACGCTCGCCGGGGTTCGTCCGGGTGCGGCTGTCGGGGCCGGACGCGGCGCGATTCGCGACGGGCAGCCTGCATTTCCGCCTGCTTCTGCCGCCCCGGGGCCGTGCGGCGGTGTGGCCGCGAATCGGCGTCTCGGGGCGGACGGAATGGCCCGAAGGCGCGGACGCCCTGCACCGGCCGGTCTACACCGTGGCCGACCAGGGAAACGACTGGCTGGATTTCGACATCTTCCGCCATGCGGGCAGCCCGACCTGCGATTGGGCCTTGTCCGGGCCCGAAGGCGCCGAAGTGGGCATTGTCGGGCCGGGGGGCGGCTGGTGCCCCGAAGCGGATCGCCTGCACCTGTTCGGGGACGAGACCGCGCTGCCCGCCATCGCCCGGATGCTGGATCTGGCGGAGGGCGAGGTGACGGCCCATGTCCGCGCCTGTTATTCCGACTTGGGACCGATGGCGGCCGATCCGCGCGTGACCCGCTGCGACGACGTGCTGGCGGCTCTGGCGGCGGCGGATCTGGGGCCCGGCGCCTTTGTCTGGTTCGCCGCCGAGGCGGGGCAGGCGCGCCAGGCGCGCCAGCATCTTCTGGCGCGGGGGATGGACCGCAAGGCCTTCACCGCCGCCGCGTACTGGGGCTGAAGGCGGGGCCGGGCCCCGCCTGCGCCTTTCTTCAGGCGTCCTTGCGCCGGCGCGCGACCAGGCCCGCAGCGCCCATCGCCGCCGCCAGCAGCGGCAGGGTCGCGGGCAGCGGCACCGGCGCGGGGGCCGGGCTGTCCTCGACGTTCAGGCTCATCGTCACCGGGCCGCCCAGGGCCCAGATGCCGGCGATGAAGTCAATGCCCAGGGCCAGATAGCCCAGATCGACCGAGCTGTCCTTCATCACGTCCCATTTGACGCCGCCGCCCAGCGTGCCGAGCAGATCGTCCAGCCCGTCGTTCACCTCGGCAAAGACATAGGCCGCCTTGCCCAGGTAGTTCGGGTTGAACCACAGCTTGCCCTTGCCGGTGAAATCCAGCGTATAGTCGCCCGCCTGGTCGATCTCATGGACCAGGGTTCCGGTCTTTCCCCAGGCCACGTCCACGCTGGCCACGGTGGCCGCATCGGCGGCATGGCCGATGCCGAGGCTTGCCGCGGCGGCCAGAAGCGCGGCTTTCAAGGTCGTTGTCATAAACTTCTCCTTCACAAGGCAACATACAGAAAACCCCTTTGCTGCAATCCAGGGGAACGGCACCGCCCGACCGAAGCAGGCAGGCGATGCCACGCAATATCGCATGATTGAACGAACTATTAAGACTTTTTTAAAGTTTTCGTTAACGCCCGCCCGGACCTGGTGGAAATGCGGCGCCCGGCGCGGCGATCCGGCCGGACCGGGCCGTTCAGGCGGCCAGCCGGGCATAGATCCCGCCCCGGGCGATCAGCTCGGCATGGCTGCCGATTTCCGCGATCCGGCCCGCCTGCATGACAACGATGCGGTCGGCGTTGCGGATCGTGCCCAGCCGGTGCGCGATGACCAGCGTGGTGCGGCCGGCGGCCAGGGCGTCCAGCGCCTGCTGGATCTCGCGCTCGGTCTGGCTGTCGAGCGCGCTTGTCGCCTCGTCCAGGATCAGGATCGGGGGGTTCTTCAGAAAGGCCCGGGCGATCGCCACGCGCTGCTTCTGTCCGCCCGACAGCATCACGCCGCGTTCGCCCACGATCGTGTCCAGCCCGTCGGGCAGCCCTTCGATCATCGAGGTCAGCTGCGCCTGCGCGGCGGCCTGGCGGATGTCCTCGTCGGTCGCGCCCAGACGGCCATAGCCGATGTTCTCGCGCAGCGTGCCGCCGAACAGGAACACGTCCTGGCTGACCAGCCCGATCTGGCGGCGCAGGCTGTTCAGCCGCATCGAAGGCAGCGCCAGCCCGTCCACGGTGATCCGGCCCGTTGTCGGTTCGTAAAAGCGCGGCAACAGCGCCAGCAGCGTGGTCTTGCCCGCGCCGGACGGGCCGACAAAGGCCACGGTTTCCCCGGCCCGCACGTGCAGGTCGATGCCGTCCAGGATGGTGCGGCCTTCCTCATAGGCGAAGCCGACGTTTTCAAACACGATGTCGCCGCGCAAGGGGGGCGCTTCGACCGCGTCGGGGGCGTCGGTGATTTCCGGCTCGGTCGCCAGCAGTTCCTGATAACGGCGGAAGCCCGCGATGCCGCGCGGATAGGTCTCGATCACGGCGGCGATCTTTTCCAGCGGGCGATAAAAGACGCCCACCAGCAAAAGAAAGCCCACAAAGCCGCCGGTGGTCAGATCGCCCTCCAGCACGAAGCCCGCGCCGACCACCATCACGATCACCTGCACCAGCCGCAGACCCATGTATTGCAGCGCCGAGGATACCGCCATCACCTTGTAGGCTTCCAGCTTGGTGGTCCGGTAACGCTGGTTGTCATAGCCGAAAAGTTCGGTTTCGTGCGCCTCGTTGCCGAAGGCCTGGACCACGCGGACGCCGCCCAGGGCTTCCTCCAGCCGGACGTTGAAATCGCCCACGCGGGAATAGATGGCGCGCCAGGTCCGCGTCATCCGGCCGCCGTAAAAGATCACGATGCCCAGCATCGCGGGCACGATCAGCGCCACGATCACCGCAAGCCGGGGGTTTACCCAGAACATCAGCGCAAAGGCGCCGGCAAAGGTCATGATGGCGATAAAGGCGTCCTCGGGGCCGTGATGGGCGACCTCTCCGATCTCCTCCAGGTCGCGGGTCACGCGGGCGACCAGCTTGCCGGTGCGCGCGCGGTCGTACCAGCGCCAGGACAGCCGCGTCAGGTGGTCGAAGGCGCGGGCGCGCATGGCGGTCTCGATGTTGATGCCCAGCTTGTGGCCCCAATAGATCACCACCGTCAGCAGGCCCGCGTTGACCGCATACAGCACCAGAAGCCCTGCGGCGGCGGCCACCGTCAGCGTCCAGTTGCCCTGCGGCAGCAGGTGGTCGATAAAGGCGGTGATCGCCAGCGGAAAGGCCAGTTCCAGCAGGCCCGACAGCACCGCGCAGCCGAAATCCAGCCAGAACAGACCCATGAAGGGGCGGTAATAGGAAAAGAACTGGCGCAGCATCGGTTTTCCTTCAGGCGGGGACGGCCACCGGGCTGCCGTCGGCGCGGGTCAGCACCTGCATCGGCAGGCCGTAGATCTGTTCCAGCGCGTGCGGCCGCATCAGGTCGGACGGCCCGCCCTGCAAGGCCAGGCGGCCCCCCTTCAGCGCGACCACGTGGTCGCAGAATCGGGCGGCCATGTTGACCTCGTGCAACACGATCACGGCGCTGCGGCCCGCCTCATGGCACATGCGGCGGACAAGCGCCAGAACCTCGACCTGGTGGGCGATGTCAAGCGCGCTGATCGGCTCGTCCAGCAGCAGGGCGCCCGCCTCCTGCGCGACCATCATCGCCAGCCAGGCCCGCTGGCGTTCGCCGCCCGAAAGGGTATCGACCAGCCGGTCGGCAAAGGGGGACACGCCGCATTCGGCCATGGCGCGGGCGACGGTTGCATGGTCGTGGGGGCCGAAGCGGCCAAGCGCGCCGTGCCAGGGATAGCGGCCAAGCGCCACCAGCTCGCGCACGGTCATCCCTTCGGCGGCCGGGGGATGCTGGGGCAGAAAGGCCAGGCGGCGGGCATAGTCGCGGGGGCGCCAGTCGGAAAGGGCGCGGCCTTCAAAGGCGACATGGCCGCCGTTTGGCGCGATCTGCCGGGCCAGCGCCTTCAGCAGGGTGGACTTGCCCGACCCATTGTGGCCGATCAGCGCGATCATCCGCCCCGCGGGCAGATCCAGCGTCAGGCCGTGCAGCAGGCGCCGGCCCGGCACGTCCACGGTCAGGTCGCTGAGGGAAAACAGGGTCATCGGATGCGTCTCATCATCAGCCAGATCAGCCAGGGGGCGCCGATCAGGGACGCGAACAGGCCCAACGGCAGCTCATAAGGAAAGCCCGCCATGCGCGCGCCGAAATCGGCGGCCAGCATCAGCCCCGCGCCGATCAGCGCCGCGCCGGTGACGTGATCGCCGGGCCGCGCAAGGCCCAGGCGGCGCGCCATGTGCGGGGCCATCAGGCCGACAAAGGACAGCGGGCCGACCAGCACGGTCGCGGCTCCGGTCGCCGTCCCGGCCAGGGCGATCAGCAGCAGCCGCGCCAGCCGCAGCGGCAGGCCCAGGCCGCCCGCGACCTCCGGGCCAAGGGGCAGCACCGCCAGCCAGCGGCGCGCCAGCAGCGCCCCGGTCCACAGCAGCGCCGCGACCGCCGCAAGGGCCAGCGCGCCGGGCATGGTCACGGCGGAGGACGACCCCGACACCCAGGCGAGGATCTGGAAGGACCGCGTGTCGCCCACCGCCATCGCCCCCGACAGCACCGCCGAGGCGAGCGCCGAAACCGCGATCCCCGCCAGCAGCACCCGTTCGGCGGGCATGTCGCGGCGGCTGACAAAGGCGGCGATCAGCACCAGGGCCAGGGCGCCGCCCGCCATGGTGCCCCCCGTCAGCGCCACCGCCGAGGGCGCGGCCAGCAGATAAACCGCGGCCGCATAGCCCATCGCCCCGCCGCCCGAAACGCCCAGCACCTCGGGCGAGGCCAGCGGGTTCGCGGTCAGCCGTTGCAGGATCGCCCCGGCCAGCGCCAGCGCGGCCCCCGCGGCGGCGGCGGCGATCAGGCGCGGCAGGCGCATCGGCAGGAACGCGGCGAAGCTTTGGGCATCCAGCACCGCCCAACCCCCGGGCACGCGGCCGATCCAGACCAGCGCAAGGGCGGCCATGACCAGGGCCAGGGCCAGCCCGGCCAGCAGCGGCGCCGGGCGGTCGCGGCGCGGCGCGGGGCCTTCGGCGCGTTCCGTGCCCGGCGGGGTCGATCCGCGCAGGCGCGGCAAAAGCCAGATCAGCAGCGGCCCGCCGATCAGCCCGGTCAGCGCGCCGGTCGGAAACATCTCGCCCAGGCGGTTCGCCACCAGCAGCACCAGACCGTCGCACAGCGACAGGATCAGCGCGCCGATCACCGGCGACAAGGCCAGCAGGCGGGGGATCGACTGCGCGCCCAAGGTGCGCGCCAGGGCGGGCGCGGCCAGCCCGACAAAGGCGATCAGCCCCAGTTCGGCGGACACGGCGGCGGCCAGGGTCACCGCCACCGCCACCGCCAGCAGCCGCACCCCGGTCACGTTCAGGCCCAGGCCCTGCGCGCCCTCGATCCCCAGCGACAGCACGCGCAGGGGGCGGGCCAGCAAGGCCGCCGCGAAGCCGCCCAAAGCCAGCACCCCCGCCAGCGCGCGCACGCCCGACCAGTCCCCCTGCACCAGCGAGCCGCCGTTCCAGATCACCAGCGACAGCAGATATTGGCCTTGCGCCAGCGTCATGGCCGTGGCGACCGCGCTGGCGGTCATGCCCACCAGCATCCCGGCGATCACCATCGTCACCGGCGCAAAGCCCCGCCGCGCGCCGATCAGCAGCACCAGCCCCGCGGCCAGCCCCGCCCCGGCCCCAGCCACCGGCCAGCGGCCCCCTTCCAGCAGTTCCGGCGCCAGCATGGTGGCCACAACCAGGGCCAGCTGCGCCCCCGCCGAGATCCCCAGCGTGGTCGGATCGGCGACGGGGTTTCTCAGCACCACTTGCAGGATCGCGCCCGACAGGCCCAGCACCGCCCCCGCCAGCAGCGCCACCGCGCCGCGCGGCATCAGGCCGAAGCCCAGCAGGATCTGGGGAATGTCCATCCGCGCCGGGTCCAGCGGCCAGGCGGGCCATTCGGCCAGGGGCAGCAGATGCAGCGCCGCCGCCAGCCACAGGGCGGCGGCCAGCAGGGCAAAGGGCAGCAGGCGGATCATGCGACGGCCTTTGGCCCTGCCTCGAAGGCCTGGGCCAGCAGCGTGGCAAAGCGCAGCGCGGCGGGAACGGCGCCAAAGGCATTGGTGTCGGGCAGCAGATAGCTGCGGTTCTCGGCCACCGGGGGCAGGGCGCGCCACAGGATGCTGCGCCCCAAGGCGCGTTCCGCCGCCGGGGGCAGGGCGCCGATGTTGACCAGCCGGGCATCGGGCATGGCGGCCAGCCGCTCGATCGGAACGGGGGCGAGAAAGCTGAAGGCGGTCGCCTCGGCCCAGGCGTTCCGCAGGCCCAGCCGGTCCAGCGTGCTGCCGAACAGGCTGTCGAAGCCGAAGGCCCGCATGTGCCGCCCGTCGCCGATGTTGACAAGCGCCACGGGCCGGTCGCGGAACGGCGCCAGCCGCGCGGCCAGGCGGTCCAGCCTGTTCCCGGTTTCCGCCGCCGCGCGCGCGCCCGCCGTCGGATCGCCGATGGCGTCCGCAAGCGCCGTCAGGGCGGCCAGCGCCTTGGGCAACGGCGGCTCTCCTGGCACAAAGAAGGGCAGGGACAGGACCGGGGCGATCCCACGCAGCCGATCCTCGTAGCGGGCGTAAAAAGGCGAGGACAGGATCAGATCCGGGCGGACCAGTTGCAGCAGTTCGAAGTTCGGGGCGCCGCGCAGGCCCAGGTCGGTGACATCCGGGGGGATCGCGGGCGTGATCGCATCGGCGCGGAAGCGGACCAGTTCGGCGGCGGCGACGGGCATGTGGCCGATCGCAGCGGCGGTTTCCAGCATCGCCCAGTCGATGGCGGCCAGCCGGGGCGCGGGCTGCCCCGTCGGGGACTGCCGGATCGGGGATGGGGCGGCCCGCAAAGGCAAGCCCGCCGCCAGGAGGGCCCCGGCGGCGGTCAGAAAGGCGCGGCGGTGAGGCGTGAGGGCCTCCGGGCCTACCACTTGTAGGCGACCTTCGCCGTTACGGTCCGGCCTTCGCCATACGAGCAGTACGAGAACCCGCAGGCGCCCACGTAAACCTCGTCGGTGAGGTTGGAAAGGTTCAGCGACGCCTCGACGTTGTCGCGGGTGTAGCTGCCGCCCAGATCGACCAGCGTCACGCTGTCCAGTTCGGCAGAATTGCTGTCATTGATGAAGCGAGTACCGATGTAACGGATGCCGCCACCGATGCGAAGGCCGATGCCGAAGTCACGGTCGATCCACAGGCTGGCAAGGTGGTTCGGCGCATCGGCCAGTTCCTTGCCATCGAAGATCAGCCCAGTACTGGAATCGATCGAGCGGGTAGGATCGTCCTGCTCGGTTTTGTTGTAGGCGTACCCGCCACGCAGCCTCCAGCCCTCGGCCAACTCAGCCGTAGCCTCAAGCTCGACGCCCTGCGACTTCACCTCGTCGATCTGGCGAATGACGCTTCCTGGCTGACCATCCGGGCGTTGAATCGACCGGTTCACGTCCGAAAGGGTCAGGTCATAGACAGATACGGTAATAAGCCCGTTGAATACGCTCGGGCTATACTTGACGCCGACTTCCCACTGCTTCGCTTCGGTTGGCCTGAGGATCTCATTGTTGAGATCGAAACCGGCATTAGGATCGAAGGACGTCGAATAGCTGACATAGGGCGCGACGCCGTTCGCCATGACATAGCCAAGCCCGGCACGCCCGGTCACCTTGTTGTCCTTGTATTCGGACGGGCTGCCGTACCGTTCGCCCGTCTGTTCGACCCAGTCGTAGCGCAGGCCGAGCGAGCCGCGCCAGTTGCCGTACTCGACCTCGTCCTGGGCATAGATGCCGACCTGGCGCAGGGTGGAATCGCCGGCATTGGCGGGGGCGAAGGGGGTCTGGCCGCCCGCGTAATAGTCCGGGTCGGCCAGGTCCAGATTGGCGGCCGTGCCGAACTGGCTGCTTTCGAAGGCGTCATATTTGCGCGCGTCCACCCCGAACAGCAGCGTGTGGACGGCCTGCCCGGTCGTGACCTCGCCCGTCAGGCGGGTGTCGAGGCTGATCGTGTCGCTGTCCTCGCGCTGCTCGCTCGAACCGCGGCTGATGGTGTCGGCGTCGATGACCGTGCTGGCATAGGTGCCGCGATAATCCCAGTCCAGTCCCTCGTAGCGGAAGCCCTGGCTGAGGGTCCAACCGTTCTCCAGCTCGTGGCTGACCTCGACCCCGATCGAATAGGCGGTGCGGTCGCTGTCGTCCCAGTCCTTCTGGCCGGTGTAAAGGTCGCGCAGGTCATCCCCGTCGCCCGACTGCGTCAGCGCGAAGGGCACCCCCGTCGGCGAGATGGGGGCGTCCTTGGTGTAGGTCGCCAGGAAGTCGATGGTGGTCGCCTCGGACGGCGCCCAGCGGACGGCGCCCGCCAGATAGCCGCCCTTGTTGGTCAGGTCGTCGATCTGGGTGCTTTCGTCGCGGCCGATGCCGGTGACGCGGAAGGACAGATCCTCGGACGGCGCGCGGTTCACGTCGAAGAACAGGCTGGGGCTGTCGTTGCTGTCATAGCCCAGGCCGACCTCTCCGAAGTCGAAGGACCGGGCGCGCTTCTGCACCATGTTGATGACGCCCAGGGGCGAGCCCGCGCCGTACAGCGACGAGGACGGACCGCGCAGCACCTCGATCTGCTGGAGGCCGTAGATTTCCTGGCTGATCGCGCCGAAATAGCGGCCCTGGCGCAGGCCGTTCACGTATTGGGCGTTGTCGGCGCGGAAGCCGCGGATATAGGGCGTGTCGAAGCGCGGGTCGATGCCGAACGGTTCGGCCAGGACACCGGCGGTATAGCCAAGCGCCTGCCCCAGGTTCTGCGCCCCCTGCTGGTCGATCTGGTCCTCGGTCACGACCGAGACCGATTGCTGCGATTCGGCGATGGGGGTCGAGGATTTGGTGGTCTGCGCGCCGCTGGCGACATAGCCCAACACGTCGTCGGCGGTCAGGGTGATGTCGCCCAGCACGAAGACCGAGTCGTCGGCGCCGGTCGTGGCGGCATCCTGCGCGGCGGCGGCACAAGCCATGGCCAGCGCGCTGACGCTGGCCAGAAACAGGGAACGGGGCAAGAGGGACATGGGGGGCACCTGTCGAAGGGTCACGGGCATCTGAGATTTCCCGTGAGCCTTTACCTTCGCCCGTTAGCGCGTCAACAATTTCCGACAGAAATGCTGCGACATTAACCTTTGTGTGGCATTTTCACGCCACGTCCCGCAGCGCGGGGGGTTTCGGCCCCCCGGTGGCCCAGTCCAGCAGTTCGGCGGTGTGGACGACCGGCACGCCGGTGCCCGATCCGATCTGCATCATGCAGCCGATATTGCCCGCGCTGATCACCTGGGGGCGGGTGGCCTCGAGCGTGGCGACCTTTCGGGCCTTCAGTTCGGCGCTGATGGCGGGCTGCATCAGGTTGTAGGTGCCCGCCGATCCGCAGCAGATGTGGCTGTCCTTGGGTTCCAGCACGGTGAAGCCCGCATCCGCCAGCAATTCCTTGGGGGTGGCCTTGATCCCCTGGCCGTGCTGCAAGGAGCAGGCGGCGTGATAGCCGACGCGCAGCGGCGGGGCGTGGGTGGCGTCGCGCAGCCCCAGGTCGGCCATCACCTCGGCGATGTCCTTGGCAAGACGCGCCACGCGGGCGGCGTCGGCCTCCAGCGCGCCGCCCGCGAACATGTGGCCATAGTCCTTGACCGTGGTGCCGCAGCCCGAGGTGTTGATGACAAGGGCGTCCAGGCCCGCGCCGTCGATTTCCGCCGTCAAGGCGCGGATGTTGGCGGCGGCCATGGCGTGGCTTTCGCCGGTGCGGCCCATGTGGTGGGTCAGCGCGCCGCAACAGCCAAGCCCGCGCGGGATCACCACCTCGCAGCCGTGGCGGCGCAGCAGGCGGATGGTGGCGTCGTTGATGTCGGTGTTCAGCGCCCGCTGCGCGCAGCCCGTCAGCAGCGCCACGCGCTTGCGGCGCTGTCCCTGGGCGGGAAACACCTGCGGGCGGTCGTTGAGGCTGGGCGGCGGGATGTCGCGCGGGGCCATGTCCAGCATGGCCCGCAACCGGGGGTCCGGCATCAGGCGCCGGAACAGGCGGCCCAGCCGAGCCCCCCGCAGCGCCAGCCGGAAGCGGCCCGGATAGGGCAGGATCTTGGCCAGCACCCACCGCAGCAGGCGGTCGGGCAGGGGACGGCGATAGTTCGCCTCGATGTATTCGCGCGCGTGATCGACCAGGTGCATGTAGTGGACGCCCGAAGGGCAGGTGGTCATGCAGGACAGGCAGGACAGGCAGCGGTCGATGTGCTGGACCGTTTTCGCATCCGGCACCCGGGCGTTTTCCAGCATGTCCTTGATCAGGTAGATGCGTCCGCGCGGGCTGTCGAGTTCATCGCCCAGCACCTTGTAGGTGGGGCAGGTGGCGGTGCAGAAGCCGCAATGGACGCAGGTGCGCAGGATCTCGTTCGAACGCGCGGTCAGCGGGTCGGCCAGTTGTTCGGCGGTGAAGGTGGTCTGCATCTTACGCGTCCATCAGGCCGGGGTTGAGGATGCCCGCCGGGTCGAAGCTGCGGCGCAGTCCTTCGTTCAGGCGCGCCACGGCGGGGGCCAGCGGCGGAAAGGCCGGGCCGGTCGCGCCGTCGCGGCGGATCAGCGTGGCATGGGGGGCAAGGGCGCGCGGATGGCCGGGGCCGCGATACCAGACCAGCCCAGCCCCCCAGTCCAGCGAGCAATCCCCGCCCATCGCCCGCAGCTTCGCGCAGATGCCGGGCGCGTCGGTCGGCTTGCACAGGATCCGCCACAGCGGCCCGCCGCCCGCGAAATGCGCCACGTCGCGGATCGCGTCCCACGGAGCGTCGTCCGTGACCTGCGGGCGCCATTCCGCCAGCAGCGCCAGCAGCCGGTCGCGGCGATAGGCAAGCTGCGTTTCCAGCCCCTCGATCCGCAGGTATGCCGTGCCGCCGACATGGGCCGCGCCCGACACCTCGAACGGCGTGGAGAGCGCCGCGGTGAAGATGCGCAGGGCCGTTTCCTCGGTGACGCCGGGAAAGGCCAGGGTGCAACGGGCGGGAGCCAAGGGCAGGGTCTTCAGCACCACCTCGGTCAGGATGCCCAGGGTGCCGTGGGAACCGGCCAGCAGCTTGGACAGGTCCAGGCCGGTGACGTTCTTCATCACCCGCCCGCCGTTCTTCAGCACGCGGCCCCGGCCATCGACAAAGCGCACGCCCAGCAGGTGATCGCGGCAGGCACCCGCAGCCAAGCGGCGCGGACCCGAGGCATTGGCGGCGACCACGCCGCCCAGGGTGGGCGTGCCGTTGCCGCCCCCGACGCCGCGCATGTCGGGCGGCTCGAAGGCCAGGGCCTGGCCTTCGGCGGCCAGCATCTGCTGGATTTCGGGCAAGGGCGTGCCGGGGCGGGCGATCAGCGTCATCTCGCCGGGGGAATAGGTGACGACGCCGGACAGCCGCGACAGCGACAGCGTTTCGCCGGAAGCGCGGTTTTCCACCCGCGTGCCGCCGCCCGCGATGCGCAGGGGCGCGCGGCGGGCGTGGCAATCGGCCACGATGTCCGCGACTTCGGCTTCGGTCGAGGGGGCCAGATCCAGGGCGACGCTCATTCCGCCGCCCTCGCGCGATGCGCGGCGCTGGCCTCCAGCGGAAAGACCTTGGCGGGGTTCAAAAGCCAGCCGGGGTCGAACACGTCCTTCACCTGCATCTGGATCGCCAGATCGTCGGGGGCGTACTGGCTGCCCATCAGGTCGCGCTTTTCCACGCCCACGCCGTGTTCGCCGGTCAGGCAGCCGCCGACCTCGACGCAGAGGCGCAGGATGTCGAAGCCGAAGGCCTCGGCCCGGGCCAGATCGCCCGGCTTGTTGGCGTCGAACAGGATCAAGGGGTGCATGTTGCCGTCGCCCGCGTGAAAGACGTTGGCGACCTCCAGCCCGTGCTGGCGCGACAGCTCGCCGATCCGGCGCAGGGTATAAGGCAGCCGTCCCACCGGCACGGTGCCGTCCAGGCAGATGTAGTCGCCCAGCCGGCCCATGGCGCCGAAGGCCGACTTGCGGCCCTTCCAGATCGCCAGCGCCTCGTCGGCATTGCGGCTTTCGCGGAACTCGACGGGGTTCAGGGCGTCGGCGATGGCGCGGATGCGGGCGATCTGGTCGTCGATCTCGGCGCGCGATCCCTCGACCTCGACGATCAGCACGGCGGGGCAGTCGGGGTATCCCGCCTTGGCAAAGGCCTCGACCGCGCGCAGACAGGGTTCGTCCATGTATTCGATGGCGACCGGCAAGACGCCCGACCGGATGATGTTGGCCACACATTCCCCCGCGACCTCGGGGCTGTCGAACCCGATCAGCACCGGCCGCGCGCCTTCGGGGCGGGGCAGGATGCGCAGGGTGGCTTCGGTCACGACGCCAAGCTGGCCTTCGGACCCGCACAGCACGCCCAGCAGGTCCAGCCCCATCGGGCCAAGCTCCGGGCCGCCCAGTTCCACGACCTCGCCCGTGGTCAGCACCACCGTCGCGCCCAGCAGGTTGTTGGTCGTGACGCCGTATTTCAGGCAATGCGCCCCGCCCGAGTTCATGGCGATGTTGCCCGCGATGGTGCAGGCCAGTTGCGAGGACGGGTCGGGCGCGTAGAAAAAGCCGAAAAGCTCCAGCTCGGCGCTGACCGACAGGTTGGTGACGCCGGTCTGCACGCGGATGAAGCGGTTTTCGGTGTCGATCTCCAGCACCTCGCGCAGGCGCATGGTGCCCAGGATCACGCTGTCCGCCGTGGGCAGCGCGCCGCCCGCCAGCGACGTGCCCGCCCCGCGCGGCACCACCGGAACGCCCATCCGGCCGCACACGCCCATCACCGCCGCGACCTCGGCGGTCGTGCGGGGCAGAACCACGGCCAGGGGCGGGCAGCGATAGGCGGTCAGCGCGTCGCATTCATAGGCGCGGGTTTCCTGCGGGTCGTCGATCACGGCATCGGGCGGCAGCACGGCGCGCAGGGCGGCGACGATCTGCGGGCCGCGGGCGATGATCCCGGGATCGGGCGTCGGCATGGCGATGGACATGGCTGTGCCTTTCTGTTCCGACGTTGGTAAAATAAATTGACCAAGCCTGTCAATGCGATGAGATGGCGGCAAGGATAAGGGCCGTGCCATGACCGATTTCTCCATCCGCCCCGAACGCGCGGCCGAGGCCGTCGCCCGCCATGTCGAGACGCTGATCCTGGAAGGCTCGCTCGCCCCGGGCGAGGGGCTGCTGCCGGAACGCGACCTTGCGGCGCGGCTGAACGTTTCGCGCCCCACGCTGCGCGACGGGCTGAAGCTGTTGCAGGACCGCGGGCTGCTGGTGGGCGAAAAGGGCCGGGGCCTGCGCGTGGCGGCCCTGGGCCGGGCGGCGATCACCGACCCGCTGCTGGCTCTACTGGCCCAGAGGCCCGAGGTCGAGGACGATTACCTGGACTTCCGCGACGTGGTGGAAAGTCACGCGGCGGGACTGGCCGCCGCGCGCGCGACGGAGGTGGACCGCGAGCGCATCCGTGCCGCGCTGGACGGGATCGAGGCCGCGCATGGCGCCGCCCGTCCCGCGGACGAGGCCGAGGCCGACGCCGCCCTGCACCAGGCCATCTACGAGGCCAGCCACAACCTGGTGCTGTTGCAGATCATGCGGGCCTTGGCGGGCAACCTGCGCAGCAACGTGGCGGCCAACCGGGGGCGCATGTTCACGCTGCCGCAGGTCCGCGACCACCTGCGCGACCAGCACCGGGCCATTGGCGAAGCGATCCTGGCCGGCGACCCCGAGGCGGCCCGGACGGCGGCCCATGCGCATCTGGCCTATGTCCGCCGGGCCGCCCGCGACCTGGCCTGCGCCGAGGCCCATCACGAGACCGCCCGCCGCCGCCAGTCGGGCGGGGGCCTGGGCCAGCGCCGCACATGACCGGCCTGCACAGCGATCCCGCCGCCTTTCTGCGCCGCCTGTTCGACCGCGCGGTCGCCGCCGCCGACCCGATGCGCGTGCTGGCGGCCCATCTGCCGCCGCGTCCCCCGGGGCGGGTCTTGGTGATCGGCGCGGGCAAGGCCAGCGCCCGCATGGCCGAGGCGGCAGAGGCCGCCTGGGGCCCTTGCGAAGGGCTGGTCATCACCCGCTACGGCCATGCCCGTCCCTGCCGGGGGATCGAGATCGTCGAGGCCGCCCATCCCGTGCCCGACGCCGCCGGCGCCGAGGCCACGCTGCGGGTGCTGGACCGGCTGAAGGGCCTGACCGACGCGGACTTCGTGCTGGCGCCGATCTCGGGCGGGGCCTCGGCGCTGTTGTGCGCGCCGGTACCGGGCGTGACGCTGGCGGAAAAGCAGGCGGTGAACGCGGCGCTTCTGGCCTCGGGCGCGCCGATCGGGCAGATGAACACGGTGCGCAAGCATCTGTCCCGGGTGAAGGGCGGGCAGCTGGCCGCCGCCGCATGGCCCGCGCGGATGCTGTCGTTGATGATCTCGGACGTGCCGGGCGACGATCCGGCCTTTATCGGCTCGGGGCCGACGGTGGGCGACGGATCGGCCCCCGCCGATGCGCTGGCGCTGCTGGAACGGTGGCGCATCCCGGTGTCCCCCGGCGTGATCCGCGCGCTGCAAGGGGGCAGCGGGGTGGTTCCGCCCGGCGATCCGCGCCTGTCGAGGGTGGAAAACCGCGTCATCGCCGCCCCCGCGCAGTCGCTGGAGGCCGCCGCCGACCTGGCCCGCGCGGCGGGCTGCATGACCGAAATCCTGGGCGATTCGCTGGAAGGCGAGGCGCGCGAGGTGGCGGCCGTCCATGCCCGCCTGGCGCTGGCGCGGCAGGCCGCCCGCAGCCCAGGCGATCCGCCGCTGGTGATTCTTTCGGGGGGCGAACTGACCGTCACGCGGCGCGGGAACGGGGTCGGCGGGCCGAATGCGGAATACTGCCTGGCGCTTGCCCTGGCGCTCGACGGCGCGGCGGGCATCCACGCGCTGGCCTGCGACACCGACGGCATCGACGGCGCGGCCCCTGTCGCGGGCGCGGTGATCGGCCCGGACACGCTGGCCCGCGCCGGGCGGGATCCGGCCAGGCAGGCGCTGCTGTCGAACGACGCCCACACCCTGTTTGCGCGGATTGCCGCCCAGGTCGTCACGGGACCGACATTGACGAATGTCAATGATTTCAGGGCGATTCTGATCGTCTGATGGTTGTTTGACCGATCAAGGAAGAATTTTCCCGATTTTCCCGGGCGAAATGTCGCCTGCTTGACACTTCGGCTGCGACGAAAGGTCTAACAGTCAAGGGGCGCAGTCGTGGTGCGTAGACATTCTGGGTTCAAGTGCGAGTTTCGGCTATCCCGTCGCATCGGCCGATGCGGTGCCCTTTTCGGGTCGGGATAGCCATTTTCGCTGTTTTCTCTGGCTTCGCTCTTGGGTTTACTGACGGTCATCGCGGCTGTTGATGGACCGATTTCCACAATGATCGACCCTTCCGATTACGCCCAACTGTTCGACTCCCCGATCCTGTCCGGCTTGTCGCTGGATCAGAAGCACGCTTTGCTGGCCTCGTGCACGGCCCGCAGCCTGAAAACCCCCGCTTATATCCTGCGCCAGGGCGAGCCCACGACCGGCAGCTATTTCATCGCCTCGGGCCGGGTCGAGGTGGGCTATGTCGATTCGTCCGGCAATCAGGTGATCGTCCACATGGCCACCGCCGGCGAGATGCTGGGCGAGGTCGAGGCCCTGTCGGGGCGGCCCTGCGCGTGCAGCTGCCTGACGCTGCCCGACACCACGGTGCTGTTCTGCCCGGCCAAGGCGCTTTACGTCCATGTGCCCTCGCAGATCCTGATCCCGAACCTGTGCACGATCCTGCACGACCGGCTGATGCGGGAAAACCGCAACAAGGCGGCCGATCACTACTACAACGCCCAGCAGCGCATCCGGCTGTATCTGCGCCAGCTGACCAGCGACGCCGACAACGCGGTGCGCATCAGCCAGTCGCAGCTGGGCGTGGTGATCGGCTGTTCGCGCCAGACCGTGAACCGGATGCTGGGCGAGCTGCGCGACGAGGGCATCATCGAGCTGGGCCGCAACGCCGTGCGCGTGCTGGACCGCGAGCGGCTGGCCGACGGCGCCCCGGCGATGGAATGATCAGCGCAGGTCCGCGATGACGCGGCCGTCGTTGGGCAGGCTGCCGGGCGCCACCACATCGACCGAGCCTTTCAGGCGGGTGATCTCGGCCAGCTTCAGAGCCAGGGGGGCGGCGGCATCGCTGTCGGGATGTTCGACCAGCAGATGCATCCGGTCCTGTTCGCCCGCCCGGGTGATTTCCAGCCGCAAACGGCGGCAGCCGGGGACCGCCTTGCCGATGGCCGCGATCTGTTCGGGGCGCACGAACATGCCCTTGACCTTGGCCGCCTGATCGGCACGCCCCATCCAGCCCTTGATGCGGCGCCCGCCCGTGGCGGCGGGCAGGATCGCCGACATGTCGCCGGTGGCGAAGCGCAGCAGGGGATAGTCGGCATCCAGCCGCGTGACCACGATCTCGCCCACCTCGCCGTCGGGAACCGGATCCCCGGTGCCTGGACGCACGATTTCCACGATCGCGCCGCCGTTCAGCACCATGCCCGGCCCGCCGTCCTCATGGGCCACGATGCCCAGGTCGGCGGTGCCGTAGCATTGGCTGACCGCCACCCCGCGCGCCGACAGTTCCGCGCGCAGGGAATCGGGCAGGGCGGCGCCCGTGACCATGCCGATTTCCAGGCAGGCGCGGTCCACCCCGCCCTCGTCGGCCTTGTCCAGGATGATCTTGAGGAAATCCGGCACGCCGACATAAACGCGCGGGCGGTATTGGCGGATCGCCACAAGCTGATCGGCGGTGTTGCCCGGGCCGGCGGGGATAACCGGGCAGCCCAGGGCCTCGGCCCCGGCCTCGAAGATAAAGGCGGCGGGGGTCAGGTGATAGGAAAAGGTGTTCAGGATCACGTCGCCGGGCCGCACTCCGGCGGCGGACAGGGCGGCAGCCGATCCCCACCAGTCGGGTCCGCGCCCCTCGGGGTCGAAGATCGGCCCGGGCGAGACGAACAAGCGCCGCAGCCCCCCGACCGGCCCGCCCGTCAGCCCGCCGAAGGGCGGATCCTTGGCCTGCATGGCCGCCAGGTCCGACTTGCGCAGCACCGGCAGGCGCGCCAGCCCGGCCAGGCTGTCCAGCGGCGCTTCCGGCAGGTCCGCCCAGAAGGGCTGCGTGCTGCGCATCCGCGCCAGTTGCGCATTCAGGCGGGCCAGGGGGCCGCCCGCATCGGGAAGATCGGCAGTCATCGGGCTTTCCTCAGGCCAGCCAGCGCTTGCGCCGGCGATAGTGTTTGACGTTGCGGTAATCGGTGTGTTCCGCCCCGCCCAGATAGAAGTCCTGCACGTCGGGGTTCGACTTCAGCGTCTCGGCGGACCCCGACATGACGACCTGCCCTTGCTCGATCAGGTAGGCGCGGCCCACGATGTCCAGGGTGGCGGCGGCGTTCTGTTCGACCAGCAGGACCGACAAGCCTTCGCGGGCATTGATCTCCTGGATGATGCCGAAGATTTCCTGCACCAGCAGCGGGGACAGGCCCAGCGACGGTTCGTCCAGCATGATCAGCTTGGGTTCGGTCATCAGCGCCCGGCCGATGGCCAGCATCTGCTGTTCCCCGCCCGAAAGATATCCGGCCTTGGACTTGATCCGCTCCCTGAGGCGCGGGAAATAGGCATAGACCTGTTCGCGCAACTCGTTGAACCGCGCGATGCTGCGCCCGCGATAGGCGGCGACCAGGTTCTCGTCGGGCGTCAGGTGGCCGAAGATGCGGCGGCCTTCCAGCACATGGACCAGGCCGCCCGCCACGCGTTCCGGCGCGCCCATGTTCAGGATCGAGCGGTCGCCCCAGCGGATCTCGCCCCGGGTGACCAGCCCGCGCTCGGGGCCGAGCAGCCCCGAGATGGATTTCAGCGTCGTGGATTTGCCCGCCCCGTTCGATCCCAGAAGGGCGACCATCTCTCCCTCGCCGACCTCCAGCGAGACGCCCTTGATGGCCAGAAAGACCTTGTCATAGATGACCTCGACGTTTTCCAGGATCAGCGCGGGCATGGCGTCAATGCTCGGCTGCGTATTTGGCGGCCGATTCCTCGATCACGCGGCGGATCAGGTCGGGATAGGAGGCCTTCCATTCGCTGACCGGCACCCATTTCTCGCCGTCCCATTCCGACACCCGGCCCGCGCCGCCGCCCTGGTGGTCTTCGGCGGTATAGGTCACGGCAGGCATCAGCCCTTCGGCGTCGAAACCGCTGATCTTCTCGAAGCCCGCCTTCAGGCTTTCCCCCGTCAGGGGCTGGCCGCCCTCCATGCCCAGGCGCGCGGCCTCGACCGCGACGGCCATGGTGGCGACGCCCAGGTTGTAATAGCTGTTGCCGACATTGGCCCCGTCGCCCGAGCCCTTGCCCGGCGCGATGATCTTTTCCTGGATCCGCTGGATGATCGGGTGATCGGTGCCCGCGGCCGTCGCCTCGAACCGCTTCACGCCCTTCATCTGCGGGCCGACATTGGCGGCGTCGGTTTCGGCCAGCCAGATCACCGAATGGATCTGTTCGGGCGCGATGCCGTTCTGGATGGCGGTGCGCACCGACACGGCCTGGCCGCCGCCCGCGCCCCAGATCAGCACGTAATCGGGGCGGTACCGCCGCACCTCGGACCAGGCCGCCGACTGTTCGTTGCCGGGACTGGCATAGGGGAAGGCCTGGAACTCGAACCCTTCCTGTTCGGACAAGGCTTCCAGGATCGGCCCGGGTTCGCGGCCGAAGGGGCTGTCGATATGAACGATGGCGATTTTCTTGCCTTCCAGCCCGCCGGTTTCCTTCATGTGCTCGATCAGCGCGGCGGCCTGCGCCCAATAGGTCGCGAACATCGGGAACACGTAAGGAAAGACCGTGCCGTCCGACGCGTCGCCGCGCCCGTGGGCGGGGGTGATGACCACGTTCTTGTCGGCCTGCGCCTGGTCCAGGATCGCGGCGGATACGGGCGTGGACAGGAAGTCGAACAGAACGGCGCCTTCCTCCTTGGCGCGGTTATAGGCCTCGATCCCGCGCTGCGGCTGGTTGCCGGTGTCGCGGACAATGGCGGTCACCGTGTTGCCCTCGCCCAGGATGCCCTCGGCGTTCGCCAGCGCCAGATAGTCCTGCTGGCCCTGGTTGTACTGTCCGGTCACGAAGGTATAGACCGCCGTGAAGTCCTGAAGCAGGCCGAACTTGACGTCCTCGGCCGCGACGGGCGCGGACAGGCCCGCGACAAGGGCCGTGGTCAGCGCCAGCTTGCGCAGAAAGGTCATGTGTCTTTCTCCCATGTTGTGCGTTCCCCCTCCCCAGGGGTTTCAGCTTCTGGCGTGGCGGAACGGCCAGACCAGGAAATACTTGCGGATGTTGTCGTAGATCTTTGCCAGCCCCAGCGGCTCCAGCAGCAGAAAGCCGATGATCATCGCGCCGTAGATCATCAAGGGCAGGTGCGACAGGAAGTTCTGGCTGACCGGCACCCAGCCGGATGCCGCCAGCGACGATACCAGGTTCGTCAGAAAGATCGGCGCCAGCAGCACGAAGCCCGCGCCAAGCCACGACCCGATCACCGACCCCAGGCCCCCCACCAGCACCATGGCGACAAGCTGAATGGACACGTTGAAGCCGAACTGCTCCGGCGTCACCGCGCGATAGAAGCAAAAGGCCAGGATCGCGCCCGTCACCCCGCCCATGAAGGAGGACGTGAAAAAGGCCATCAGCTTGGTCCTGAACGGATCGACCCCGATCACGGCGGCGGCGAAATCCTTGTCGCGGATCGCGACCAGGGCGCGCCCGAACGAGGTGCGCTTGACGTTCATGAAGAACACCGTCAGCAGCACCGCCCAGGCCAGCGCCAGCCAATAGCGCGCGGCGAGGCTTTCGACCGGCAGGAACAGAAAGCTGACGGCGGGCGTGCGCAGCGTGGCGTGGGCGCCGCCGGAAATGGCGGGAACGTTCACCACCACCCAATCGACCAGATACTGCATCGCCAGCGTGGCCATCACCAGGTAAAGCCCCTTCACCCGCAAGGCCGCGCCGCCGAACACCGCGCCGATCACGGCGGCGATCAGGCCCGACAGCAGCAGCGCCAGCTCGAAGGGAATCCCCGCCCGGACCAGATGGATCGAGGCATAGGCCCCGATCGCCATCACGGCGGCAAAGCCGAAATGCAGCTGCCCCGCCAGACCCATCAGCAGCGTCAGCGACAAGGCCGCCGCCGACCAGATCACCCAGGGCAGGACATAGCTGCCGAGGTAAAGCGGCGAGACGTAAAGCGGCGCCAACGCCGCCAGAACCAGAAGGGCGATCACCAGCCAGCGGTCCGTGGGGATCTTCCACAGCCTGCGGTCGGCTTCGTAGCTGGTGTGATAGGTGCCCGAGAGGCGGTAGAACATGGCGTCAGATCCTCTCGATGTCTTCCCGGCCGAAGATGCCGAAGGGGCGGACCATGATGGTCAGCAGGATGATAAGGGACGTGACCACATCGCGCGTCGATCCCCCGGCGACGCTGTCCAGGTATCCGGGGATCACCGTGCCCAGCACGCCCACAAGGATGCCGCCCACGATCACGCCCGGCACCGAGTCCACGCCGCCCAGGATCACCACGGCGATGGCGGGGAACAGCAGCGTGGACAGCGTCCAGTCCACCCCCTGCGACGATCCCCACAGCGCCCCCGCCACCACGGCGGCGATGCCCGCGAGGCCCCAGGAGATGCCGATGGCGCGTTCCACGGAAATCCCCACCGCCCAGCTCGACACATGGTCGTCCGACACGGCGCGCAGCTTGGTGCCCAGGCGGGTGCGGAAGAACAGCAGGGACACGCCGACCAGCAGCAGCGCGATGATGCCGCCATACAGCGAGGTGCGGTTGATGAACACGTCGCCGATGATGATGGGGGCGAAGCCGATCCCCAGGTCGATGGGCTTCGGCGTCGATCCCAGGATTCCGGGCACAAGGCCGCGCAGCAGGATCTCCAGCCCCAGGGTCAGCATCACCACCATGATGACCGGCTGGCCCACCATGCGGCGCAAGAGCAGCCGTTCCACGACCAGGCCGAAGCCGAACATGATCGCGGCCGCTATGGGGATGGCGATCCAGACGTTGAGGCCCCAGGACATCACCAGCCAGACGGCGTAGCCGGCGGTCATCACCAGCGCGCCCTGCGCCAGGTTCGGCACGCCCGCCGACTTGTAGATCAGCACAAAGCCAAGCGCGACAAGCGCATACATCAGCCCGGTCAGCGCGCCGGAAATCAGCAGTTCCAGGAAATAAGCCATCACGCGGCCCCCTTCACGTCGGACAGCCGCAGCACCCGGTCCAGCGACCCGGTCTGGCCGTTTTCATAGGTGATCCGGGCCTTGAAGTCGATTTCCCGGGCGCCCGCGTTCAGCGCCTCGATGATCGGACCGTAACGGTCGTCGATCACGTTTCGCTTGAGCTTGCGGGTGCGCGTGACCTCTCCGTCGTCGGGGTCGAATTCCTTGTGCAGGTTGACGAAGCGGTCGATCGACAGCCCGTGCGGCAGATGCGCGTTCACCGCCGCGATCTCCGCCGCGATCAGGCCGTAGACGCGGGGCTGCTGGGACAGTTCGGCATAAGAGGTATAGGCCACGCCGTGTTCCTGCGCCCATTGGCCCACCGCCTGGAAGTCGATGCAGACGATCGCCACCAGCATCTCGCGGCCCTGGCCCACCACGGCGGCGTCCTTGATGTAGGGGCTGAACTTCAGCCGGTTCTCGATATAGGTGGGGATGAAGCGGGTGCCGTCGCGCTTTTCCACCACCTCGGACACGCGGCCCAGCACGACAAGCTGGCCGTCCGGCTCGATCTGGCCGGCGTCGCCGGTGTGCAGCCAGCCGTCCCGCAGCGCCTCGGCGCTGGCCTTGGGGTTCTGGAAATAGCCGTCGAAGATGTTGTCGCCGCGCAGCAGGATTTCGCCTCCTTCGTCGATCTTCATTTCCACGCCGGGAAAGGGGCGGCCCACGGTGGTCAGGGAAATGTCCTCGGGCTTCTGGGCCACGGCCAGGGCGCAGTTTTCCGTCTGGCCGTAGAACTGGCGCAGGTTCAGGCCGATCGCGCGGAACCACAGGAACACGTCCTCGCCGATCGCCTCGCCCGCGGTATAGGCGCGCTGGACGCGGCCCAGGCCAAGCTGGTCGCGGATCGGACCATAGATCAGCCATTCGCCCAGGAACCGCGTCAGCCCGCCGCCCGCGGGCTTGCCGTCCAGCCGGGCGCGTTCCGCGGCCATCGCGCGGGGCATGAAGAAATCGTAAAGCCTGCGCTTCAACCCGGTGGTTTCCGCAATCCCCACCTGCACCCGCGTCAGCATGGCCGACCAGGCGCGGGGCGATGCGAAATAAAGCGTCGGGGCGATCTCCCGCAGGTCGTGCAGCGCGGTTTCCTGCGCCTCGGGGATGTTGACGGTGAAGCGCAGCTCGGCCGCCGCGCCGACCGAGAAGATGAAGTCGCCCACCCAGGCCATGGGCAGATAGGCCATGTGGACCTCGCCCGCCCGGAAGTAGCCGGCGGCGGCGGCGTTGCGCACGCCCGACAGGACATGGCCGTGCTTCAGGGGGATGCCCTTGGGCGCGCCGGTGGTGCCGGAGGAATGCATCAGCACCACGGTGTCGTGAACGGTGGACCGTCCGATCAGCGCCTGCGCCAGCCCGGGATCGGCCTCGAGCCGCGCCGCGCCCTCGGCCCGGATGGCGTCGAACCCGGCCACCCCGTCCGGTTCCCGCCCGGCAAGCCCGCGCGGGTCGTCGTAGATCACCAGATCCAGATGCGTCCAGCGGCCCTTGGCCTCCAGCATCTTGTCCACCTGTTCCTGGTCCTCGGCCACGGCCACGCGGATGTCCTCGCGCTCCATCTGCGCGGCCAGTTCCTCGGTCGGGGCATCGGCATAGGCGGGGGACGGGATCGCCCGCAGGCAGGCCGCGCCCAGCATCGCGAAATACAGGTTCGGGCGGTTGTCGCCGATCACCATCACCACGTCGCCGGGACGCACGCCGCGCGCCTCGAGCCCGGCCGCGAATTCCACCACGGCGCGCAGGTAATCGGCCCAGGTGTATTCCTGCCAGATGCCGCGGTCGCGTTCGCGCATGGCCACCTGGTCCGGCGCCTCGGCGGCGTTTCGCGCCAGCCGCGCCAGGATGGTGTCTTCGGCGCGCCAGTTCGGATGCAGGGCCTGGGCGCTTGCCCTGTTCACGGGATCATGCTGCATGGCGGGGCTTTCCGATATAGGCCTCGACCACGCGGGGATCGGCGATGGCTTCCCGCGCCGGACCCTGGGCGATTTCCTGACCGTTGTTCAGAACCAGCACCCGGTCGCAAAGCGCGGTAACGACATCCATGTGATGTTCGATGATCAGCACCGTCAGCCCCAGGGCATCCTGGGCGTCCAGGATGAAGCGGACCATGTATTCCTTTTCCTCCTGGTTCATGCCCGCCATCGGTTCGTCCAGAACCAGAACCGTGGGTTCGGCGCAGAGCGCGCGGGCCAGTTCGACCCGCTTTTGCAGGCCCAGGGGGATCACGTCCACATGCTCGTCGCGCGCGGGGGCCAGTTGCAGAAGGTCGATCACCTCCTCGACGTGGCGGCGATGCGCCACCTCCTCCTTTTGCGCCCACCAGGGATAGAAAAAGGACGCCAAAGGGTTCGGCTTCATGAAGATGTGCCGGCCCATCAGGATGTTGTCCAGAACCGACATGCCGTGGAACAGCGCGACGTTCTGAAAGGTCCGCGCCACGCCCATGGCGGCGATGCGGAACGGCTTCAGCCCGTTGATCTGCCGCCCGTCCAGGGTGATCCGGCCTTCCTGCGGCGGATAGAACCCGGTGATCGCGTTGACCAGCGTGGTCTTGCCCGACCCGTTCGGTCCGACCAGGCCGAAGATCTCGCCCCGCCGCACGGCGACCGAGACGTTCTTCAGCGCGACCACCCCGCCGAAGCGCCGGGTGATGTCGTCGCAGACCAGGACATGATCGCCGCTCATGCGGGCGAAAATCCGTTCAGTCCGTGCATAGCCTGTCCTCCCAAACAGTCTTGCCCAAACGCTGCCCCGGACAGGCTCCTCCTCCGATCCCGGACACGGAAAGGCTAGCATCGGATTCGTTTTTCGGTAAACCGAAAAGAATAGCAAAAGTCTTTCGGGAATTTTGAAATGCACCCGAACCTGGTCGATCACCTGCGCGCCTTTTGCGCCATCGCCGACACCGGCAGCCTGACGGCGGCGGCCAGGGAGCTGCGCCGGCCCATCTCCTCGGTCAGCTATTCGCTGGCGCAGCTGGAAAGCCAATGCGGCTTTCCGCTGCTGGGGCGCGGCGCCAACCGGGCCGAACTGACCGAACGGGGCCGCGTGCTGCTGGCCGAGGCGCGCAGCGTCGTCGAGCGCGCCCGCAGCTTCGCCACCCACGCCGAGTCGCTGGAAAAGGGCGAGGAAACGCGGCTGCGCGTGCTGGTCGACGTGCTGTTTCCGCGCGCCGACCTGAACCGGGCGCTGCGGGCCTTTGCCGCCGGCCATCCGCACGCGCGGTTCCAGTTCTTCAATTCGTCCCTGGCGACGTTGTGGGACGATTTGCGGAACGGCAACTTCGACTTCGCCCTGACGCTGGCCGCCGCGATACCGTCGGACATCGCGGCCCGCCACCTGGGCAGCGAGACGCTGGGGCCGGTCTGCGCTGCCGGGCACCGGCTGGCCCGCCTGCCGCAGCCCTTGGCGATGCGCGCCTTTGACCGGGAACGGCAGATCTATTACGTGGGATCCCCGCAGATCGACATGGAGCGCGTGGGGCGGCTGTTTTCCACCGATGTCTGGACGGTCAACGACGTGGAATCCATCAAGTCCATGGTCGCGGCGGGTCTCGGCTGGTGCTTTTCGGCCAGCGGCACCTTCGGACCCGAAATCGCCCGGGGCGAGGTCGTGCCGCTTGTCTGCGAGGACATGCAGTTCCACCCGGTCCGCACCGTGGTCGTGGCTTGGCCCGCGCATCGCCGCCCCGGTCCCCTGGGGCGGCACATGGTGCAAACCCTGGCCGACCAGTTCGGCGAAGGCGCGGCGGTCAGGCCAGAAGCCCGGTGAAGCGCAGCAATGCCCCGATCAGCCCTTGGGCGGACGGCACGTTCAGCCGATTATCCGCGCCGCAGGTTGCGTCGGTCCAGGCGCTTCATCACCGCGGGGCGGGCGGGCTGGTTGATCATGTCGTCCAGCGGCGGGGCCGGAGGCGTGTCGATCCTGCGGGCCGAGCGCAGCGGCGTTTCGGCATGAACGAAGCGGTCCCATTCGATCACCCAGTTCCCGGGCAGCGAGGTCTTGGGATCCGTCCTCAGGGGCGAGGGCATCTTGCCGCTGCCGGTGAACTGGAACAGCTGCGCCATGCAGGCTGTCCAGCGCCAGCGTGCCCTCGCGCAGGTTGTCCAGGCCGTTCTCGACCGCCTGACGGTCCATGGGGGCGATGTCGCCCGCGATTTCCGACAGGCCCGCGACCTCGCGGTCGGTGTTGGCGGTGATGTGGCGGTCGATGAAGTTCTTGAATAGCCGTTTTCAGGGTTTTTCCGGCGCGGCCCGGTCAAACCGCGCGTTGCGTCCCGTCCTCGCGCCGCAGGGCTGGCAGGCCGACGCCGGTGGCGTCGAAGCCGCCGTCCACGGCCAGCGTCTGGCCGCTGACAAAGCTGGCCTTGTCGGAACACAGGAAGACGATGGCTTCGGCGATCTCGCGCGCCTCGCCGTAGCGGTTCAGGGGAATGGCGTCGTAATAGGCGCTGATGATCTCGGGCGCGTGGACGGCCATGGCAAGTTTCGTCTTGACCGGGCCGGGGGCCACGCAATTGACGCGGATGCCACGTTCGCCCAGTTCGGCGGCGAATTGCTTGGTCAGGTGGATCACTGCGGCCTTCGACGTGCCATAGGCGACCCGCAGCGTGGATGCCCTGAGCCCGGAAATCGAGGCGATGTTGACGATCGCGCCCCTGGTTTTCGCCAGTTCCGGGACGGCGGCCTGGGTGCACAGGAACACGCCGTCCAGGTTGACGGCCATTACCTCGCGCCATTCCTCGAAGCTGGTGCGGTCGGCGCGCGAAAACAGCGCCACGCCCGCGTTGTTGACCAGGGCGTCCACGCGTCCCCATTGGGCGGCAACCGTGCGGATCACGCCGTCCACGCTCTGCGGGTCGGAAATGTCGGCCTCGACGGGCAGGACGTTTTCCAGCGGGCCGCAGGCGCGGTGCAGTTCCTCGGCGTCGCGGTCCACCACGGCGACGCGCCAGCCCTGATCCAGAAAGATTTCCGTGGCGGCCAGGCCGATGCCCCGGGCGCCCCCGGTCACAATGGCGACTTTCGCGTCTGTCATGAGTCCGTCCTTTCGATCAGCAATTCCAGTGTCACGCCGACCGGGTTTGTCCCGCGTTCCAGCGTGCCGCGCATGATGGTTCCCGCGATGTCCACGACCTCGACGGGGATGGTGGCGCGGCCTTGGGCCAGGGTGGCCCTGTCCAGCCGCAATTCGGTGGCATGGCAGTCCATGCGGTGGCCTTCCGCGAAGCGGATATGGTCGATGCTGCCGACGCCGTGCAGGCGGGCGTCCGCGATGCCGTGGCGGGCGGCCAGTGTTTCGATGGCCGTCACCGCATCCTCGCCCGGCAGGACGCGGGCAAGCAGGCCGGTGCCGGTGCCGCCGCCGCGGGGGGTGAACAGGGTAAAGGCGGTTTCCGCGTCGGGCAGCGCCTCGAACCAGGCGTCCGGCGCGCCGATGCCGGCAACGGGCGCATCCGCCGCCAGAACCGAGTCCAGGGGCAGCAGATGCCCCATGGTGCCGCCCCAGGTGCCGTGGCAATGCAGGAACGGCGCGCCGTCCTTCCAGCCGACCGTGGCGGTCGCGTGTCCGATCGCGACCGGCCCGTCCGGCGCATGGGTGTCCGAATACCATGCGGCGTGGATGCCATCCGCGGAGGGCGCCGGCAGCACGAAGCGCATGGGATCGCAAACCGCGCCGTCCAGCCAGAGGACGCCGCCCTTGCAGCCCTGGGCGGCAAACAGCTGGCCCACCGCCGCCATCACCGTCCGCCCGGCGGGCAGCACCCCCGCGACGGGCCGCAGGGACGCCCGCGCCGCCACCGCCCGCGCCGTGGCGCGCGGGCCGGGATGGATCATCCGCCCCTGGTCTCGCCCCCGACCTTGCCCCCGACCGATGGAAACGCTCATGCGATCATGCCGCGGGCTTCCAGTTCGGCGCGGATCATCTTCTTGGTGATCTTGCCGTAGGCCGACTTGGGCAGCGCGTCCCAGAACAGGAACCGCTTGGGCATCTTGTAGCGCGACAGCTTGCCGTCGAGGTATGCGGCCAGGTCCGCCTCGGCCACCGGCGCGTTCGCCACGCAGACCGCCCAGCCGATTTCCCCCCATAGCGGGTCGGGGACGCCCAGCACGGCGACCTCGCTGATGGCGGGGTGGGTGAGGATCTTTTCCTCGATCTCGCGCGGATAGACGTTGGACCCGCCCGAGATGAACATGTCCGACTGCCGCCCGGTGATGTAGACGAAGCCTTCTTCGTCCATGTGGCCCAGATCGCCGGTGCGGAACCAGCCGTCGCGGAAGGATTTGGCATTGGCTTCCGGGTTCCGGTAATAGCCCGCGAAAACGGCGGGGCCGATGCAGCAGATTTCCCCGGTCTCGCCCGGCGCCGCCTCGCGCCCTTGGTCGTCCTGGATCTGGATCTCGATCCCTGTGCGGGCGTAGCCGCAGGTGCCGATGCGGGCCTGCGGGCCGTCGGCGGCCTGGTGCAGGTGGGCGGGCAGAACGGTGATGTTGCCGGTGACCTCGCCCAGGCCGAAATACTGGACCAGCACGGGACCGAGCGCCTGCAAGGCCTTCTGCTGATCCACCCGGTACATCGGCGCGCCCGCATAGATCACGTAGCGCAGCGACGAGGTGTCCGCGCTGGCGGTCGAGGGATGTTCGACCAGCAGCTTCAGGATGGTGGGCACCGTGAACATGGTGGACACGCGCCATTCCGCGACCAGATCCCAGACCTGCGCCGGATCGAACCGTTCCGTGGGCAGCAGGATGGTCTTCACCCCCCGCGCCACCTGGGTCAGCTGATGCACCCCCGCGCCATGCGACAAGGGCGCCACCACCAGCGAGGCGTCGTTCCCCGTCAGCCCCGGCATCAGGTCGGCCAGATGGTTCGTCACCACGAAGGCCATCTGCCCGTGGGTCAGGACCGAGGCCTTGGGCCGCCCCGTCGTGCCCGAGGTGAAGAAGAACCAGCAGGGATCGTCGCGGTCCACCACGGCCACCTGCGGGCGTTCCCCCCGATGCCCGGCGGTGATCGCGGTCACGTCCGGCCCGAAAGCCGCCGCGCCGAAGGCCAGCGCCGGAACGCCGCAGGCCGCCGCGTGGCCGGGGAAGGCGGCGTTGCAGAACATCAGCGTGGCGCCGGACGCCTGCGTCAGATAGGCCACCTCCTCGGGCGTCTGGCGGAAGTTGGCGGGCACCCAGACCCCGCCCGCGCGCCAGACCGCGAACATCGCCTGCATCATCTCGGCGCAGTTCTGCGACTGGCACATCACCCGGTCGCCCTTCTGCAACCCGAAGCGGGTCTGGAGGGCATGGGCCAGGGCGTCGGTGCGGGCGTTCCATTCCGCCCAGGTCCAGCGGTCCTCGCCCATGACAAGGGCGATGCCGTCCGGGTCGCGGCGCGCGGCCTGCGCCAGAAAGGTCGCGAGGTTCATCACGCGGGTGGAGACAGGGACCAGCCCGCCTGCGAGGCCGGTCATTTCTCGCGTTCCAGGATCGAGCAGTAGTTGGCAACGGCGGTGCCGCCCATGTTGAAGACGCCCGCCAGTTCCGCCCCGGGCACCTGCATGGCGCCCGCGTCCCCGGTCAGCTGCATCGCGGCCATGACGTGCTGGCTGACGCCGGTCGCGCCGATGGGATGGCCCCGCGACTTCAGCCCGCCCGAGGGGTTCACGGGCAGCTTGCCGTCCCTCCGCGTGGTGCCTTCGCGGATCACGCGCCAGCCCTGGCCGCGCGGGGCAAGGCCCATGGCCTCGTATTCGATCATCTCGGCGGTGGTGAAGCAATCGTGGGTTTCGACCAGCGACAGGTCGGTGATCGCCAGCCCCGCCTGGTCCAGAGCCTGCCGCCAGACGCGATGGGCGCCGCCGAATTCGGTCGGGTCGCGGCGCGACAGGGCCAGGGTGTCGCCCGCCTGGGCGCGGGCGCGGAAGCGGATGGCGCGGTTAAGGGTTTCGGCCACCTCGGGCGCGGCCAGCACGATCGCCGCCGCGCCGTCGGACACCAGCGAACAGTCGGTGCGCCGCAGCGGTCCCGCGACCAGCGGGTTCTTGTCCGACGGCGTGTTGCAGAAGGCCAGGTCGAAAGCCTTCTGCATGTGCGCGTAGGGATTGCGGGTGCCGTTCTCGTGGTTCTTGGCGGCGATCATGGCCAGTTCCTCGGACCGGTCGCCGTTCTTCTGAAAATAGCTGTCGGTGATGCGCCCGAAAACGCCCGCAAAGCCGCCGGGCGTGTCGCCTTCCTCGGCGACATAGCTTGCCGCCAGCAGGATGCCGCCCACATCGGCGATGGGGGTGGCGGTCATCTTCTCGGCCCCGATGACCAGGGCCACCTTGCCGCGCCCGGAGGCGATGAAATCGGCCGCCGCATAGATCGCGGCCGATCCGGTGGCGCAGGCGTTTTCCGTGCGCAGAAAGGGGATGCCCGCCAGTTCGGGCGTGCCCATGGCGACCAGGGCGCCCTGGAAATCCTGGCGCGAGAAGCCCGCGTTGAAGACCCCGGTGAAGATTCCGTCCACGGCATCGGGGGTCAGGCCCGCGTGGTCCAGCGCAGGAAGGGCGACCTCGGCCATCAGGGCCAGGGTGTCGGGCGCCTCGGACTTGCCGAACTTGCTGTGCGCCCAGCCGACGATCAGGGGGTCGGTCATGCGGTGTTCCTTTCAAGATCGGCGAGGCGTCGGGCGATCAGCCCGGCCTCGCGGTGCAGCGCGCAGGCCAGGTCGGCCTGCCGCGCGGGGGTCATGCGGTTCTCGATGGCGGCAATGGACAACGCGCCCGCAGGCCGCCCGTCGGGCCAGGGGATCGCAACCCCCAGGCCCCAGGATCCCGCGACGACGCGGCCGGGGTTCAGGGCATGGCCCCGGGCACGGGCGAAGGCCAGGTCTTCAAGCAGGCCGGGCATCAGCTCGCCCACCAGGGGCGCCGCGCGGGCCAGCAGCGCGTCGGCCTCGGGCGCCGGCAGCGCGGCCAGGATCGCCAGCGCCCCCGCGCCCACGCCCGCGGGCTTGCGGTCGCCGCGCATCAGGGCATGGGTGCGGACCGGGAAATCGCCCTCGATCCGTTCCAGGCACAGGGTGTGGTCGTCCTGCGGCACGGTCAGCAGCACCGTGTCGCCGGTTTCGCGCGCCAGCCGGACCATGCCGTCGCGGGCGTGGTGCCCGATGCCGTGGCGTTCGGCGGCAAAGCCCGCCAGAAGATAGGTTTCCGGCCCCAGGTGATAGCGCCGCGTGGCCCGGTCCTGTTCGACCATGCGCGCCGCCCCCAAGGCCAGCAGCAGCCGCCGCGCCGTGGGCCGCGCAAGCCCCGAGGCGCTTGCCAGTTGCGCCAGCCCCAGGCCCTGCGCGCCGCCCCGTCCGACCAGCGACAGCAGCGACAGCGCACGCGCCACCGCCTGCGTGCCGCCGGTGTCGGCAGGGGCGGCATCGTCGCGCATCAGGCCAGCGTCCGGCCGATGGCGGCTTCCAGGATGGCCCAGGCCTCGTCGCCATAGGTCTTCTTCCATTCGGCATAGAAGCCCGCCTCGCGCAGCTTGTCCTCGAAGGCCTTGGGATCCACGTCGTTGAAGACGAAGCCGTTCCCCTCCAGTTCGCCACGCAGCGAGGCGTTCATCTGCGCGATGTCCTCGCGCTGCTTCATGGCGGCGGCGTTGAAGTTCTCGGCCACGACGCCCTGGACGTCCTCGGGCAGGGCGCCCCAGGCGCGGCGGTTGCCCAGCAGCCAGAAGCCGTCCCACATGTGGTTGGTCATGGAGCAGTATTTCTGCACCTCCCACAATTTCGCGACCTTCAGGATCGCCAGCGGGTTTTCCTGCCCGTCCACGACGCCGGTTTGCAGGGCGGTATACACCTCGGCGAAGTTGATGGAGGCGGGGGCCGAACCGAAGGCCGTGAACATCGAGGTCCAGAGCGGGCTGACCGGCACGCGGATCTTGAAACCTTCCAGGTCGGCGGGCGCCGCGACGGGCTTCGTGGACGAGGTGGTCTGGCGGAACCCGTTGTCCCAGATCTTTTCCATCACCACCAGGCCTGCGCCCTCGATCTGGCCGCGCTCATAGGCGCCAAGCTCGCCGTCCATGGCCTTCCACACGGTGTCGTAGTCGGGAAAGGCGAAGCCCACGCCGTTGATCGAGGCGTTCGGCACCAGCGTGGACAGGATGATCGGCGACAGCTGGAAGAATTCGACCCCGCCCGACCGAAGCTGGCCCAGCACGTCGGTATCCGCTCCCAGCTGGTTCGACGGGAAGATTTGCAGGTCGAACCGGCCGCCCGTGGCCTCCAGGATGGCCTTTTGCGCCTCGGCCAGGCGGACATTGCTGGGATGGTCCAGGGGCTGGTTGTTGGCCAGCTTGTAGCTGAACTCGGCCGCCATGGCCGGGCGGACCCGGATGAGCGGCGCGGCCAAGGCGCCTGTGGCGGCGCCCAGCAGGATGGTGCGGCGGTTGACGGTCATGGAATTCCTCCTCCCAAAGGTAAAAACGGTTACAGCAGTGCGGTCGAGAACCAGGGCACGGCGGCGATGGCCAGAAGGCCCACCATCAGCGCGGCCAGATAGGGCCAGATCTTCGCCATGACCTGTTCGGCGGGCACATTGGCGATCTTGCAGGCGATATAGAAGCCGATGCCGATGGGCGGGGCCATCAGGCCGATGTTCATGGCCGTGACGATGACCATGGCATAGTGGATGTCGTGGATGCCAAGCCCCCGCGCGATGGGGAACATGATCGGCGCCAGCAGCACGATGGCGGGCAGGCCTTCCAGCACGCAGCCCAGCACCAGAAAGATCGCGATGGATGCCAGCATGAACACCAGCCAGCCGCCCGGCAGGCCCGTGACCAGCACCATCAGGTCGCGCGCGAAACCCGATTGCGTCAGCGCCCAGGCCATCGCGGATGCCGCGCCCAGGATCAGCAGGATCGCCCCCGACATGGCGGCGGTTTCGACCAGCATGGTGCCGGCGCGCTTCAACGGGATGCCGCCATACAGCACCGCGCCGATGACGAATGCGTAAAGGGTGGCGATGGTGGACACTTCGGTCGCGGTGGCCACGCCGCCGCCGACCAGGCTGCGGATCATGAAGGGCAGCACCAGCGCGGGCGCGGCGATCAGGGCGGTCTTGCCGATCACGCCCGTCGTGGCGCGCCGCACGCCCTCCATCCGCTCGCCGCGCGCCTTCCAGCGGGCCAGGATCGCCAGCACCACCAGCAGCACCATGGCGATGGCGAAGCCGCTGGTGAACAGCCCGGCGATGGACACGCCCGCGACCGATCCCAGCACGATCAGCACGATGGACGGCGGCACGGTGTCGGCCATGGCCGCCCCGGTGGCCAGCAGCGCCGTCATTTCCGGCGCGGAATGGCCCCGGCGGCGCATCTCGGGGAACAGCGCGGGGGCGACGGTCGCCATGTCGGACACCTTCGACCCCGAGATGCCCGACACCAGAAACATGGATCCCAGCAGGACATAGCTCATCCCCGCCTTGACGTGGCCGAAGAGCGAGGCCAGGAAGCCCACGATGGCGCGGCCCATGCCGGTCGCGTCCAGGATGCAGCCCAGCAGCACGAAAACCGGCACCGACAGCAGGATCAGGGACGACATGCCCTCGTCGATGCGGCCCATCATCACGAAAACCGGGGCGTTCGTGGCAAAGGTCAGGTAGCCCAGCGTGGCAAGCGCAAAGCAAAAGGCGATCGGCACGCCGACAACCAGCAGGAAACCCGCGAACAGGCCCAGAAACAGCGGCAGGTTCCAGTTGCCGAGCGCCAGCACGGCGGGCTTGGAAAACCACAGCGCGGCGGCAGCGGCCGCCGCCACGGCCAGCGTGCCGAGGATCGCGCCCCATTCGCGGGTGCGGACCACCGACAGCAGCATCAGCAATGCCATCAGCCCGATCCCGGCGGGCAGGGCCGAGGCGCGCCAGGACATCGGCAGCCCAAGCGCGGGCGAGGTGACGAAGGATTCCTCGTAAGCGTATTCGACGGCCACGGGGAACAACCGGACCAGCAGCGCGCAAACCAGCACGCTGCCCGCGATTTCCAGGACCTGGGCCAGCCGGGCGGGCAGCAGCGGCAGGAAGACGGTCAGCTTCATGTGCTCGTGCCGGTCAACGGCCAGCGCCGCGCCCAGCATCGCCATCCAGATGAAGCCGATGGAGGCGACCTCGTCCCCCCAGATCAGCGGCTTGGCCAGAACATAGCGGAAAAAGACGTTGGCCAGAACGGTGACGATCATCACCACCAGCAGGCCGGCGGCGGCGATCTCCACCGGGCGCATCCAGGCCTCGGCCCGTTTCGGCTCGGTCAGCGCCTCGATCCCGCCCAATGCCAATTCAGCACCGGCATGTGCATCCGTCTGGTGCATCCTGTCCCCCATCGGGCATGGCGGCCCCCTCTTGCCGCGGTCCGGGTCCACATGGTGGATCCGGCAACTGCCCCTCCGCCGTCAGGGATAGGGGGGGACGGATCGGTTTGGCAACTGAAAACTGCATGGTCACCGGCCGGGTCAGGCCATTGCGGCTGTTCTTCATTCCATCCCGTGGAACGGGGGGGCAGGCGGATCGCCCAATTGCCGGGCCTGGTCATTGCCGGGCCTGGTCGTCGCCGGGCCTGGTCGTCATTGGCGCCGGTCAGCGCCCCGCGGGCCGCAGCGGGCAGGGGGGCGTCAAAAAGCCGTTCCCGCGGTCAGCAGGCGCTGTCCGGCAGGATCGGACTGCGTCGCGGGGTCGGGCAGGCGGAAGCGCACCATCTGCCGCCCGCCGGGAAGCCGGGTCACCGACCAGCCCAGCAGCTGCCCGCCGGGGCCCTTGATCAGCCCGGTGTCGCGCAGCGCCCCTTCGGAACCGGCAAGCCGCGCCCGGAGCGCCTCGAACCCCGGACCGGCCTCGGCATGGGCCTGCCAAGAGGCCAGCGCGCCGCCCAGGCTGTCGGGCGCGGCAGGCCAAAGGTCGCGGTAGACCTGGTTCGTCATCGCCATCTGGCCTTCGGGGGAAAAGACCGCCACCGCTTCGCCGATATTGTCCAGGATGTTGTGGCCCAGGGACATCTCGGCCCGGAACTTGCGGGTCAGGCTCATTTCCGAGGTGATGTCCTCGAACAGAAAGGCCACGGCGCCGTCGGGATGGGGGCGGCCCGTGACGCGATAGGTCTGGCCCCCGGGCAGGGACCATTCCTCGACATGGTGGCCGGTGGCGGCGGCGCTTTCGAGATTGCTCATCTGCTGGCGCCAGGAACGGAAATCCTTGGGTTCGGGGACCATCCGCAGCTCTCGCAGCTTGTCCAGCAGGTCGAACAGCGTGGGCCGCGCGGTCAGAAAGCCGGTGGGCAGGCTGGTCAGGTCGATCAGCGCGGGGTTGAACAGCTGCAACTGCCGCTGGCGGTCGAATATGGCAAGGCCGATGGGCAGGTCGGCAAAGGTCTTGGTCAAGGTCTGCACGAATTCGCGCAAGCTGCGTTCGGCGCGCACGGCGGCGTCGGCGGGCAGGGCGAACATCATCACCTGATCGCCCACATGGTGGCTGTGGCAGTCGTACCAGGACACCGCGCCGTTCTGGTTCAAGGACGCGCGCCGCGTCCGGGTGCCCGCGCCTGGCACGGGCCGGGGCGACTCCAGCAGGCGCGGCAGGGGCCAGCCGATGGGTTCGTCCCCCTGCGCCTCGGCCCGGCGCAGATAGGCGGCATTGGCCCAGGTCACGCGCTCCTCGGCGTCCTGGCGCCAGACCAGCATGGGCGTCTGGTCCAGCGAGCGGCGCAGCAGATCCAGTTCCTCCTCCATCGCCTGCTGGGACATGGAATCGACGATGATGCCCGCGTATTCCGCCTGGGGATCGGTGATGGTGATGCGCAACAGGCCCGCGTCGATGCCTTCGGCCACCAGCCGAAGCGCCGCGCTGCCCGATCCGGACTGGCCCAGGGATTCGAAGCGGCCCAGCCGGTCGATGCGGCCCAAAGCCTCGATCGCGTCGGGAAAGCGCGGCCCGATCCATTGCAGAAGGCGCGCCCAGTCCCCTTCGGGCGCGGAAAAGCGGTCCAGAAGCGCGCGGGCGGGCGGCGTCGCATCGACCAGAACCCCGTCGCGGAACAGCATCACCATGGGCTTGAGGCTGCTTTCCAGCCCCTGCGGCAGGCGCGGCCGGTTCCGACCCGGCCCCCGGTCCCACCACCGGACCAGAAGGATCGCCAGCAGGACCGAGGCGGCCCCGGTCAGGACCACCATCGGGATCAGCGCGGCGCCGTGCAGGGACATCCTTTGCTCCTTCGCGTTTTCAAGACCATAGGAGCGCCGGGATTAAGGAACAGTTAAAATCTCATGCCCCCTGCGCGGGATTGTCGCCCAGTGGCGCGCGCGCGTCGCTGGCGATGCGCTCCAGCGGCCAGCGCACCGTCACCACCGCGCCCGGGCCGCCGTTGGCAAAGCCGAGCCGCGCGCCCGATCGCTCCAGCAGGGTCTTGGCGATGAACAGGCCAAGTCCCATCCCCTCGTATCCTTCCCGCTGGGCGCCCCCGCGCCGGCTGGTCAGATAGGGATCGCCGATCCGCGACAAAAGCGCGGCGGGATAGCCGGGCCCGTCGTCGCGGATCGTCACGCAAAGCCAGTCGCTGCCCCGCTGCGATTCGATCACGACCTTGCCCGCCGCGAAATCGACGGCGTTCTGGATCAGGTTGCGCAGCGCATGGATGATGGCGGGATCGCGGCGGATGTCCAGGGCGTCGGCCCTGATCTCGACCCGGGGGCCGCGTCCGGCATGGGGTTCGGCCGCGTCCTCCAGGACCGCGCGCAGGGGGGCCGCGCGCAGGTGCAGGTCGTCCTTGCCCGCCCGGCCCATCGAGCGCAGGATCTGGGCGCAGCGCACCGCCGAATCGCGCAGGGCGATGGCATCGGCTTGCAGGTCGGGACGGTCGTCCAGCTCGTCCGCCAGCTCGGCCGCGATCAGCTTGATGGTGGCCAGGGGGGTGCCCATCTCGTGCGCCGCCGCCGCCACCACGCCGCCCAGGTGTTGCAGGCGCTGTTCGCGCGCCAGCGCCATCTGCGTGGCAAACAGCGCGTTCGAGGTCGCCTGCAATTCCGCCGTCACCCGGTGGGCATAGCCCGCGAAGAACACCACGCCGATCAGCAGCGCCGTCCAGTGCCCAAGGGCCAGCGTGGGCGCCAGCGTCAGTTCCCGCCCGTCCGCGCCATGCAGCGGCAGGGCGACCAGCGCCGCGACCGAGATCAGCGCCATTGTCGCCGCGCCCAGGGCCACCGTTTGCCGGGTGTCCAGCGAGGTCGCGGCCACCGTGACCGGCGCCAGAACCAGCAGCGCAAAGGGATTGGCCAGCCCCCCGGTCAGCGCCATCAGCGCGGAAATCTGGACCACGTCAAAGGTCAGCTGCACCACCGCCCTGCGGGCCGAGGTCCGGCGCGGCGGCGACAGCACCTGCCACAGGTTCATGGCGATCGCCGCCGCGATCAGCGCCAGCACGGGCTCCAGCGCAAAGCCGATGCCCATGATGCGGGCCACGATCACCGCCGCAAGCTGGCCTGCGATGGCGAACCAGCGCAGCAGAACCAGGGTGCGCATGCGGATCGGCTCGGCCTCGGGCGGGGCCTGGGGGCCGATCGGGGAATCTGAGGGGGGAAAGGAAGGATCGGCCATGCGCGCCCCGGTGCGACGATGCGGACCTTGATACGCGGGCCGGGATGGGCGATCAATGCGCCGCTTTCGCCCCTTGGAGGAGAAAAAACCATGGCCGACCGGAAAATCCTGCTGATCGGAGGCATCGCCGCCGCGGCCCTGCTGGCGGCGGGCGGGCTGTACCTGGCAAGCCGGGGAGGGGACGACCAGTTCGCCGGATGCGGCGGCAGCGCGGTTGCGGGCGGCATGGAGGGCTTCGGCACCGACTTCACCCTGACGCGGCAGGACGGGCAGCGCGTCACGGCCGGCCAGGTCTTCGACAAGCCCTCGCTTCTTTATTTCGGCTATACCTTCTGTCCGGATGTCTGCCCCATGGACAGCGCCCGCAACGCCGAGGCCGCGGCCCTGCTGCGGGAACGGGGCAAGGACGTGCAGACCGTCTTCGTCACGGTCGATCCCAAGCGCGACACGCCCGAGGTGGTGGCCGATTTCACCAGCCTGTTTTCGGACGACATGATCGGCCTGACCGGCACCGAGGAGGAGATCGCCGCCGTCAACAAGGGCTGGCGCAACTATTACAAGGCCAATGACGCGGGCGACGGGGACTATTATCTGGTCGATCACATGACCAACACCTATCTGGTCCTGCCCGGCAACAGGACGGTCGATTTCTTCAGCCGCGACACCCCGCCCGAGGCGATGGCCGAACGCGTCGGCTGCTTTGTCGACGCCCTTGGCTGAGGCGGCGCCCGCCCGGATCCGCCCCTGACGGGAAATGATTGCCCCTGTCCCGCCGTTGCGGCACTGTTACCGTTCACGCAAGCTGGGACGCGCCCATGGAAGCCGAAACGCCTGCCCGGACGGATCCGGGTTCCGATCCCTCGTTGATCCTGGTCGACGACGACGAGACCTTTGTCACGCGCCTGGCCCGCGCGATGGAACGGCGGGGCTTTGTCCCCCGCACCGCCACAAGCGTCGCCGATGCCCTGGCGATGATCCGCGCGGCGCCGCCCGCCTATGCCGTGATCGACCTGCGGCTGGAGGACGGCAACGGCCTGGACGTGGTCGAGGCGCTGCGCGACCTGCGCGCGGACGCGCGCATCATCGTGCTGACGGGATATGGCGCCATCGCCACCGCCGTGGCGGCGGTGAAGATGGGCGCGACCGATTACCTGGCCAAGCCCGCGGATGCGAATGACGTAACGTCTGCGTTACTGTCGCAAGGGGAGTTCCTGCCGCCGCCGCCCGACAACCCGATGTCCGCCGATCGGGTCAGATGGGAACATATTCAACGGGTTTACGAACAATGCGACCGCAATGTCAGCGAAACCGCCCGGCGGCTGCATATGCATCGCCGCACGCTTCAGCGTATTCTGGCCAAGCGCGGGCCTCGGTGAATTAAATTGCCCATCTTGTAATTCGCAGCAGTCTATATAAGATTACTTTTATCAATTCAGGATGGATGCAGACGAAATGAACTTCGACCTGGACAAGATGACGCTTAAAGAGTTGCGTGATCTTCGGGCAAAACTGGATCGCGCAATTAGCTCTTATGAAGATCGCAAGCGGCGCGAAGCCCTGGCGGCGATCGAAGAAGCGGCGCGCGAACATGGCTTCAACCTTGCCGACCTGACAGGCGCGAAACCGCGGCGGGCCGGAACGGTGGCGCCGAAATACGTCAATCCCAACGATCCGACCATGACCTGGACCGGACGCGGCCGCAAACCCCGCTGGGTTCAGGAAAGCCTTGAAAGCGGCAAGCAACTGGACGACCTGCTGATCTGACCCGGTTTTTGCAAAAGGCCGTTCTGCTGGAATGGCCTTTCCTTATGCAGGCCCGTCCGTGCCTGCAATCAGCGTCCCGAACCGTTCAAGGAATGCCGCGCGCGCCTCGGCCGGGGGACGCAATTGAATATGCAATTCAGACAAGATAAATTCGTTTTGCAGCGGAAACAGGCGTCTTGCCTCGGACAGGCTGAATCCCGCGATTTGAACCGCCTCCAACCGCGCTGAAATGCGGTCGGCTGCCTTGATTTTCGTCTTGATCGCCGCGGGCAAGGCCGCGGGCAAACCGAAACGGCGGTGGATGGCCGCCGTCAGCCGTTCGTCCATGCGGCCATATTCCGCGCCAAGCGCCGCCTTGACCGGGGAAATCATGTCTCCGATCACATATTCCGGCGCGTCGTGCAAAAGCGCCGCCAATCGCCAGCGCATCTCGATACCGGGATAAAGGCGGGCCAATATATTCTCGACAAGCAGGGAATGCTCGGCCACCGAATAGGGCCAGTCGCCCCGGGTCTGGCCGTTCCAGCGGGCCACAAAGGCCAGGCCGTGGGCGATGTCGGTGATCTCGATGTCGACGGGCGTCGGATCCAGCAGATCCAGACGCCGGCCCGACAGCATCCGCTGCCAGGCCCGGCGCGGTCGGGCCGCCATCGCGGGTCAGGACAGCCGCTGGTCGGCGGGCGCGCCCTGCTGCTGCGCCTGCGCGCGGCGGGCGAGCTCCTGGCGGTACAGCGCCACGAAATCGACCGGGTCCATGTTGAAGGGCGGAAAGCCCCCGTCCCGCGTCACGTCCGAGATGATGCGCCGCACGAAGGGAAACAGCATCCGCGGGCATTCGATCATCAGAAAGGGGTGCAACTGATCCTCGGGCACGCCCTCGATCAGGAAAACCCCGCCGTAATCCAGCTCGGCCAGGAACAGGGTCGTGTTGTCGCCCTTGTTGGTCGAGGTGACGCGGAACTTGGAAATCACCTCGTACTGGTTGTCGCCCGCGCGCTTGCGGGCGTCCAGGCTGACCTGGACGGTGATCTCGGGCTGGACCTCGCCCTGGGGGGCGCCCTTGGTGGCGACGGCGTTCTCGAAGGACAGGTCGCGGATGTACTGCGCCAGGATCTGCATGCGCACCTGCGGGGCTGCGGGCGCGGTTCCGTTGGCGGTGGTTTCGTCGGCCATGGATTTTCCCTTGAAGGATGAGAGCTGGCCCCGGTTCTATCAGGCGCGGGTCACGGCCTCAATGGCGCGTCCAGCCCGAGCCGCCGCGCCGCGAGGGCTGGTCGTCGGTCACGTCCTCGGGCAGGTCCAGGGGCGGACGGGGATGGGGGGGCGTGTCCTCGACCACGAAATCCGCGTCGATCACCCCGTCGCCGTAAGGCGGCCGATGCGCCTCGCGCCGGGTTGTCACGCGCACCGACCCGACGCGCATCCGCCGGCCGGCCCGGCGCATCACAAGATCGCGCACCGGCGGGATCAGCAGCAGCAGGCCCATCATGTCGGTGAAAAAGCCCGGCACGATCAGCAGCGCGCCCGCGATCATCAGCATCATGCCGTGGGCCAGGGGCCGCGACGGATCGCGCAGCTGCGCCAGGCTGCGCTGCGCCTCGAGCCAGGCATGGGCGCCCTGGCTGCGGATCACGGCCATGCCCAGAAGGGCGGCCAGCACCACCAGCCCCAGCGTCGCCCAGACCCCGATCAGCCCGCCCACCTGGATGAACAGCGCGATTTCCACGATCGGCAAGGCCACGAACAGCCACAACAGCCACATTCCGATTCCTTTCCCGGCCAGGGGATAACTGGACTTGCCCCGGCCCAGTCCCTACATAATGGCGCAGATCGCAGATACCAGCCAGGACCAGATGAGGCCAATCGCATGAACAACCCGCTGTTGCAGTTGCTTGTCCTGGCCGGGATCGCGATCTTTCTCATCCTGCGGCTGCGCAGCGTGCTGGGCACCCGCGACGGATACGAGCCGCCCCAGGTCGAGGCCCCCGACCGCCCCCGCCCGCGCTTCGACGTGATCGAAGGCACGGCCGAGGAGCCCGACCACGACATCCTGGACCATGCCGAGGCGGGCAGCCCGACCGCCCGCGCCCTGGCCGCGATGAAGGCCGTCGAGCCGTCCTTCGGCGTGATGGATTTCCTCAACGGCGCGAAATCGGCCTATGAGATGATCCTGATGGCCTTTGAACGCGGCGACCTGACCGAGGTCCGGCCCTTTCTGGCCGAACCCGTGGCCGCGGCCTTCCAGTCGGTGATCGACGCCCGCGCGGCCAAGGGCCAGACGGTCACGGCGCAGTATATCGGGACGCGCGAAACCGCCCTGGCCGGGGCGGAATACGATCCCGCCACCGGCATGGCCGAGATTTCGGTGCGTTTCGTGGGCGAACTGATCGCGGCCACCCGCGACGCGGCGGGCAATGTGGTCGAGGGCGATCCAAAGGCCGCCCGCAAGCAGCGCGACACCTGGACCTTTGCCCGCCGCATGGGTCAGGACGACCCGAACTGGCAGCTCGTCGCGACCGGCTGATGGCGCGGCGCCGGGGCCTGACCCCCGAGGACAAGGATTTGTGGGCGCGCGTCGCCCGCACCGCCGCGCCCCTGCATCCCGAACGGCCAAGGCCGCCCGAGCCCGAGGCGCGCATCGTCCCGAAGCCTGCCCCGCCGCGCCCCCGCATCGGCGAATTCAGCATCGGCGAATTCAGCATCGGCCAGGCGGCGCGGCCCAAGCCCTCGGCCCCGCCCGCGCCTTCCAGCCCTGCGCAACGGCTGGCGCAGCAGGCCCTGCGCATGGATCACAAGGTCCATCGTCGCATGGCCCAGGGAAAGCTTTCGCCCGAGGCCAGGCTGGATCTGCACGGGCTGACGCTGGCCGCGGCCCATCCCGCGCTGATCGGCTTTGTCCTGTCCTGCCATGCCCGGGGGCATCGTCTGGTGCTGGTCATCACCGGCAAGGGGCGCGGCGATCACGGCCCTCTGCCGACCCGGCCCGGCGCCCTGCGCCACCAGGTGCCGCACTGGCTGCACATGCCGCCCTTGTCGGCGGTCGTCCAGCAGGTCGCCCCCGCCCATCACCGCCACGGCGGCGAAGGGGCCTATTACGTTTACCTGCGCCGGGCCTAGGGCGGGGTTCCGCCCCGCCATGCCAGCCTAGAACGCCGGCGACAGCACCACCTGCACCGCCTGCTCGACCCGGCTGACCGCGCCGCCGATCAGGCCCGGGCCGACCCCGCCTTCGTCGGGCAGGATGCGGTCCAGGTCGCGCATCCGCGTCAGGATCCGCTGCAAGGCCGGGGAATCGGCCACGTCGAAATGCCCGTAGCCGGTGCTGAAGGCGCCGGTATCGACCACCACGACATTCAGATCCGCCACGGGCCGCGCGTCCGGAATGTTGCCCAGCCGAAGCGGCTCGTCCGAGATCAGCGCCGACAGTTGCAGCGCCCGGTCCCGCGGCGAGGTGGTGATCACGAAGGGCTGCGGCAGCGGCCCGATGGCGCGGACCTGCGACCGGAACAGCCGCAGATCCAGATCGGGCGACATCAGGATCACGCCGTCGATCCGGTCCAGCAGGTCGCGCCTCCCGGACAGGGCGATCTGGCGCAGCGCCTCCATCAGCAGCTGGCCGCCCATGGAATGGGCCATCAGCACGATCCTGCCGCGCCCCCGGGTCCGGGCCAGCAGGTCGATCGTCTGCACCAGCCCGTCGCGGGAATAAAGCGCGCCGTCCCGGTCGCCCGAATAGGCATAAGGCTTCATCCGCGACGGCCAGGAAAAATGGGCGTGGATCCCCGGCAGTTGCAGGTCGTGGGCCAGCTGCGCGGTGCGATAGACCCCTTCGGCGAAGCTGTGGTTGTAGCCATGCACGAACAGCATGATGTCGCGGTCGTCCGGGGCGCGGCCCGCCAGATCCCGCTCGATGGCGCGGCGGAAGGCCCGGGCATCCGCAATCCGGCCGCCGCCCGCGACCAGGAACTGCCGGTCGGGATCGCCGCCCGGACGGGGATAGGCCAGCCGCCCCGCCGCGCGGTCCGGCGGAACCGACACGTCGATCCGCGAAAACCAGGGCTGCGGCACATGGTCCCCCGACAGGCTGCGCTGCGAGGCGATCCAGACCGGCTCGGCGATGCGGGGCTGGTATCCGGCGGGGGCCATCATCAGGACGCCGCGCGGACCGCAGGCCGAAAGGCACAAGGCGAGACACAACAGAAAATGCCGCAAGCGTCACCTATCCGGAAACGGTCGCGGCAAACCTGTCAGAGAAATCGCCCGCGGGCCAGACCCAACCTCAGCAAGCCAGCCTCAGCGAGCCAACCTCAGCGGGCCGGCCTCAGCAAGCCGGCCTCGGCGACCCGATCTCAGCGACCCGATCTCAGGCCGGGCCGCCGTAATTCGCCTTGGGGCCCATGAAGTACCAGATGATCAGGCCCAGCACCGGCAGGATCGCGATCAGCGCGATCCACAGGATCTTGGTGCCCAGGCTGACATTCGTGTTGATGACCGAGGCGATGGCCCAGACATCCAGCACGAAGATGATGATCCCGAAGACGTAACCCATGACACGGACCCCCTTGTTGCGAGGGGCCAACCCGGAACCGCGCGGGGCGGTTCCGTTCACAGGACGTAGCGCGACAGATCCGTGGACCGCGCCAGATCGCCCAGGTGACGCTCGACATAGGCCGCATCGACCTCGATCGTCTCGCCTTCCTTGTCGGGGGCGCTGAAGGACAGTTCCTCGAAGACCCGCTCGATCACGGTGTAAAGGCGGCGGGCGCCGATGTTTTCCACCGCCGCGTTCACCTCGGCGGCGATGCGGGCCAGCGCGGCGATGCCGTCGGGGGCAAAGCCCACGGTCACGCCCTCGGTGGCCATCAGGGCGGTGTATTGCCGGGTCAGGGCGTTGTCGGTCTCGGTCAGGATGCGGATGAAGTCGTCTTCCGTCAGGGCGCGCAATTCGACCCGGATGGGCAGGCGGCCTTGCAGTTCGGGCAAAAGGTCGCTGGGCTTGGCGACGTGGAACGCGCCCGAGGCGATGAACAGGATGTGGTCGGTCTTCACGGGTCCGTATTTGGTGGAAACCGTTGTGCCCTCGATCAGCGGCAGCAGGTCGCGCTGCACGCCCTCGCGGCTGACATCGCCGCCGCGGGCATCGGACCGCGCGCAAACCTTGTCGATCTCGTCGATGAAGACGATGCCGTTCTGCTGCACCGCGTCCAGCGCCGAGGCCTTCACGGCGTCGTCGTCCAAGAGCTTGTCGGCTTCCTCGGCGATCAGCAGGTCATAGCTTTCGGCCACCGTCATCTTGCGCCTGACGCGCCGCCCGCCAAAGGCCTTCATCAGCCCCGACAGATCCATCATGCCGCCCAAGCTGGCGCCCGGCTGGCCGGGGATCTCCATCGCGCCGAAGGGATTGGACGTGTCCTGCACCTCCAGCTCGATGGCGGTGTCGTCCAGCTCGCCCCGCTTCAGCTTGTCGCGGAACATCTGGCGGGTGCCGTCGCGGGCGTCCTTGCCGGCCAGCGCCTCGATCACGCGATCCTCGGCCGCCTTGTGGGCGCGGGCCTTGACCTCCTCGCGCATCCGTTCGCGGGTGTCGATCATGGCGGCGTCCGTCAGGTCGCGGACGATCTGTTCCACGTCGCGGCCGACATAGCCGACTTCCGTGAACTTGGTCGCCTCGACCTTGATAAAGGGGGCGTTGGCCAGTTTCGCCAGGCGGCGGCTGATCTCGGTCTTGCCGACGCCGGTGGGGCCGATCATCAGGATGTTCTTGGGATAAACCTCGTCGCGCAGGTCGTCGCCCAGCTGCTTGCGGCGCCAGCGGTTGCGCAGGGCCACCGCCACGGCGCGCTTGGCGTCCTTCTGGCCGATGATGAAGCGGTCCAGCTCGGACACGATTTCGCGCGGGGTCAGGTCGGTCATGGGTCTGCCTTTCGTTTGACGGGCAGATAAACAGTCGGGCGGGGGATTTGAAGGGATGCGAAAAGCAGCTACGATACGGATGTACTGGAACGGACTTCCAGGCGGATCGCCACGGCGCGGAGGGCGCCACGCCATGAGCGGGAAGACTTCAACGCCCTGCACGCCGGAAGAAACCCGCCGGGTGGCGAAAAGGGCGGGATGACGGCCCCATGACACCGCCGCGCCCGGATTTGTCCTTCATGCCCGTGACCGCCGCCGACCTGCCGCTGCTGGCGCGCTGGCTGGACCAGCCGCATTGGCGCGACGGGTGGAGCGCGGATGTCGAGACCGAGCTTGGCTATCTCCGCGACATCATCGACGGGCGCGACAGCACGCGGGCCTTCCTGTTTCGCCTGGACGGCCAGCCCGTCGGCTATATCCAGGTCTGGCGGATCGCCGATGCGCGGGTCGAGCCCTGGCTTTCGGACGCGCCCTGGGTGATGGATCTGCCCGACGATGCGGTGGGCGTGGACCTTTCCATCGGTCCGCCCGATCAGCTGGGGCGGGGGATCGGATCGCGGGTTCTGGCGCGGTTCGTGGCCATGCTGCGGGCCGAGGGGCGCCATTGCATCGTCATCGACCCCGACATCTCCAACCGCCGCGCGATCCGCGCCTATCATAAGGCCGGGTTCCGCCAGATCGCGGAGCTGGCCGGGCGCACGGGCCACTGTCTGCTGATGCGCCACGAGGCAGCGGATCCCCGGATGCCCGCCGGGGAACAATCGGGCGGGCGCGACGTTGGCCCGGGCACCTGATACCGGAGGATCCGAGATGCCCACGCCCGACGAACTGAAAGCCCGCCTGTGGAAAGCCCTGCGGTCCGACATGACCGTGATGCTGGGCCTTGTCGGCGGCGAACACGGCCATGCCCGGCCCATGACCTCGCAGATCGAGGAAGGGGACCACGGGCCGCTGTGGTTCTTCACGTCCAAGGACAATGCCCTGATCCAGAAGCTGGGCAGCGGCGGCGCGCAGGACGCGGGCGTGCAGTTCGTGTCCAAGGGCCACGACCTTTGGGCCTCGATCGAGGGGACGCTGCGCGAGGACACCGACAGGGCCGTCGTGGACCGGCTGTGGAACCCCCATGTCGCCGCCTGGTACGAACACGGCAAGGACGATCCCAAGCTGGCCCTGCTGCGCTTCGATCCCCAGAAGGCCGAAATCTGGCTGGACGCGTCCAGCATCGTCGCGGGCGCCATGGTGGCCCTTGGCATCAGCGATCCCAAAGAAAGCTACAAGGACAACGTGGCGACCGTCCGCCTGTAGCCCTTGCCGGCGGATGCCGGGCACCGGCCCGGCATCCGCGCGCGTTCAGGCGCCGATCTGTTCGACCGTCAGGTTGCCGTTGGTATAAACGCAGATGTCGGCGGCGATCGCCATGGCCCTGCGCGCCACGGCCTCGGCATCGAGGTCGCTTTCCAGCAGGCCGCGCGCGGCGGCCAGGGCGAAGTTGCCGCCCGACCCGATGGCCGCCACGTCGTGCTCCGGCTCCAGCACGTCGCCCGCGCCGGTCACGACGTACAGCCCCTGCCCGTCGGTCACGATCAGCATGGCCTCCAGGTTGCGCAGGTACTTGTCCATGCGCCAGTCCTTGGCCAGATCGACGCAGGCCCGCTGCAACTGGCCAGGGGCGGACTCCAGCTTCTTTTCAAGCCGTTCCAGCAAGGTAAAGGCGTCGGCGGTCGATCCGGCGAAGCCCACCACCACGTCGCGCCCGCCCGGCGTCAGGCGGCGCACCTTGCGGGCGGTGCCCTTCATCACGGTGGGGCCGACGCTGACCTGCCCGTCGCCCGCGACCACCACCTTGCCGCCGCGCCGCACCGCCAGGATCGTGGTGCCGTGCCAGCCGGGAAATCTGTCATCCGCCATGAGGGTCTTTCCTTCCGTTTCGGGTTTGCAGATAGGACCGCGCCCCGGCCTCCGCAACCCATTGCCGCCCCCCGCCGTCCGCCCTAGGGTCAGGACTCGTTCTGCATTCATAGCCAGAACATGACGGTAGCGGCGCGAGCGACGGCGGAGAGGAAAACCTTCGGGCTCCTGTCGTGGCGTGTTGCGATGCGTCGCCAGTCCTTCAGGCGCCCGAACATGATCTCAATCCTGTTTCGCCGTTTGCAGCGGCGCTTGTCGTGCTTCACGGGTCTGCCACGCGACTTCCTGCCCGGGATGCATGGCTTTATCCCTTTGGCTTGCAATGCTGCTCTGAACCAGTCGGCATCATGGCCGCGGTCAGCCAGCAGCCATTCCGCCTTTGGCAAGCTGCCCAGCAAGGCTGCGGCGCCGGTATGGTCGCTGACTTGGCCTGCGGTCATGAAGAAGCGGATCGGGCGCCCATCAGCATCGGCGACGGCGTGCAATGTGGTGTTCATGCCGCCCTTTGCGCGGCCGATCAAGCGGCCCTTCTGGTCGCCGGGTCACCCTTTTTCGACCGCAGGCTTGTCGCCGTGCGGTGCGCCTTCAGGTCGGTGGCGTCGATCATTACCGTCTTCGGAACGGCAGCCTCGGCGGCCAGCCCGTCCATCATGCGGGCGAAGACCCCTTTGTCGCTCCACCCCTTCCAACAGTCGTAGAGGGTCTTTGCCGGACCATACTCCTTCGGCGCATCGCGCCACCGCAACCCATTCCGATTGATGAAGATTATTCCGCTCAGCACACGAAGATCATCGACGCGCGGCTTGCCATGGCTTTTGGGAGAGAACGGCTGAAGCCACGCTATTTGCGCGTCCGTCAGCCAGAAAAGATCGCTCACCGATCAGTCTCCTTGCGGAGGCTGAACCATGCCGCAAGAGGATGATCAATGGGTCCTGACCCTAATAAGCGGCAATGTTTTCGTCCTTGTCTGTCTGGGCTTGATCCTGTCGCCGCTCGGTTCCGTGCGCCTCGGCGGGCTGGAGTCGTCACCCGATTTCAGCCTGACGGGGCTGGTTTTCGATGCTGTTTGCAGCAGGCATGGGCATTGGCCTGATGTTCTATGGTGTCAGCGAGCCTTTGGGCCATTTCACCGCCGCCCTTGGCGGGCCGGTTGTCGAAAACGAGGTGCGCACGGATTGGGCGCCGCTGGACGGTGCGCCGGGCGATGAGATGGGTGCCCGCAGGCTGGCCTTGGCGCTGTTCGCCTATAACAAGGGGCTGCCGCTGACGCTGCGCTCGGTGTTTTACCCCATCTTTGGGGAACGTGTCTGGGGATGGCCGGGACATATCATCGACGTTCTGGCGGTTCTGGCGACGTTCTTCGGGCTTGCCACGTCGCTGGGCATCGGTGCCGAACAGGCCGCCGCTGGTTTCCACTTCCTCTTCGAGTGGAGCACATCGACGACTGCAAAGATTGTGCTGATCATGGTGATCACGGCGATCGCGACGGCATCGGTCGTGCTGGGCGTTGAAAAGGGCGTCAAGCGCCTGTCCGAGATCAACATGGTGCTCGCAATCCTGCTGCTGTTGTTCGTGATTGCCTTCGGGTCCACCACCATGATCCTGACCAGTTTTTTCGGCGACCTGCGCGCCTATGCGGCCGAGCTGATCCGCTGTCGAACCCGTTCGGGCGCGACGATGACAACTTCCGCCAGGGCTAGACGGCCTTCTACTGGGCCTGGTGGATCAGCTGGTCGCCGTTTGTTGGCATGTTCGTCGCCTGCGTCAGCCGTCCGTGCGTCAGTTCCTGGTCGCTGTCCTGATCGTGCCGTCCCTGATTTCAGTCCTGTGGATGACAGCTTATGGTGGCTCGGCGATCACGCAGACGCTGGACGGCTTTACCGGCGTGGCCGACGCCGCGCTGGAGCTGCAACTGTTCCAGATGCTGACCCAGATCCCGCTGACTGCAGTTACCAGCTTCGTCGGCATCGTGCTGGTCATTGTGTTCTTTACGACCTCGTCCGACTCCGGCTCGCTGGTGATCGACACCATTGCGGCGGGGGGCAAGATCAATGCACCCATTCCGCAGCGGGTCTTCTGGTGCAGCTTTGAGGGGTTGGTTGCCATTGCCCTGTTGCTGGGCGGCGGATTGGCGGCCCTGCAGGCCATTGCGGTGTCCACGGGATTGCCGTTCACGCTGGTGCTGTTGGGCGCCTGCTGGGCGACTGTCAGAGGCCTGATCGCTGAAAAGCGCGAGCTGTCCTGACGGCAGGAAGAACAAGCAGGGGCGGATGCGGTCCGCCCCACGGTGCTAAAGCGGATTGCCTTTGGACGGGATCGTGGAATTCCCGGACGGTCCTTTATCGGCTTCATTTCCGTGAGGAAGTGTCAGATGGACAAGCCTTGCACGATGGATCTTTGCGAACGGATCTTCGGCCATATTGCCGCCGGTCACTCGTGCTGGGCTGTCGACCGTGTGTCTGGGAGCCGCGCCAGAACGGCTGCTGATTGGCAGCCGAATACCGGGACCGGTGTGCCATTATACCAAGCGGCACAGCCGTGTGCCTGGCACCGCAGGCAAACTCGCGCCCCACATGTCCTTTCTGCCGGAGATTATCCGGGCCGGGCTGGGCATCACGTTGAAGGAATTGGCCGGGCGTTGGAGGAGACGCATGATGTATTGGTCCAACTCTCCTCATTCCACCGGGTGATTGTTCGGGCCGAGTTCTCATATAAAAAAGGCTTGATCACACGGGAACGCGCCCGGGCGCATATTAAGCTTGTCCGGCATAAGATGGATCATCTGGCGTCAGCCCTTTATCGATGAAACATCAATGAGGGCGAACATGACCTGCCGGCGGGGCCGCAGCGCTGCCTATTCACTTAGCCTAAATCCTGCCGAGATCGTCGCCTTCTCGAAGCTGAAAGCCCACCTCCGCCGCAGCGGTGCCAGAAACTGCGACCAACTCGCCAAAATCCTGGGAAACATCTGTGGTCTCTTCGACCCTGGTGGGCGCTGGAACTTCTCCAAAGCCGCCGGATATGCGTCATGATAAACGCAGACGGCATCAGGGCGGTGCCCATACATGGGCGTCGATCCCCATAACCCTGCTGTCCGCCTCATGCCGCCAAGGAACCTTCTAACTGGAGATTAGTGACATTCTACTTTACAAGATTACTAGTATGGTACAATTTAGAGCTTAGGGAGGCGCATTGATGGGAAGATCGGATGTCCTGCAGCCGATGGTCGTGAGTGTGGTGGACCAGCTTTACGCAAAGCTGCGCTCTGCCATCATCGACAATGTGCTTATGCCCGGCGCTCGTTTGTCCGAGGCGGAAGTTGCGATGCAGCATGGCATAAGCAGGCAGCCTGTGCGCGAAGCCTTTATCAAGCTGGCCAACGAGAACCTGCTGGAGATCCGCCCGCAGCGCGGCACCTTTGTGGCCAAGATATCCTTGCCTGATGTGATGGATGCACGATTTGTGCGCGAGGCGGTCGAGGCAGACATCGTCAGGCTGCTTGCCATGACGCCTGATCCCGCCTTGATAGCGAATTTGCGGGCACAGTTGACCGCCCAGGAGACGCTGATCGGCGGCTCGGCCCGCGACTTCATGGAAGCAGACGAAATCTTTCATCGGACGCTTGCTGAGGGGGCCGACAAGGGCAGGGCTTGGCACGTCGTGGTCGAGATGAAGGCCCAAATGGACCGTGTCCGCTTTCTGTCGAGCATGCACTTTCCCGTTGACCGGCTGATCGAGCAACATCGGGCGATTGTGGACTCCCTTGAGGCCGGCGAGGCCGCAGGCGCCGAGCGTGCGATGCGCCTGCACCTGCAGGGCATTCTGCAGGATCTGCCGGTTATCAAGCAGGAACGGCCCGAATATTTTCTGTGATGCCGGTCGACCCGGCCCTTTGTCCTTGGAGGAGGAACCCATGACATTCAATAGATTTACCAAGCTGGCTGCGTCCTGCACGGTCGCGGTGCTGATGAGCAGCGCCTCTTTTGCGCAGGAGGTCACGCTGAAGCTGGGCCATCTCGCGAACGAGGACAACATCTGGCACAAGGCCGTGACGAAGTTTGCTGAAGAGGTCAACACCCTGACCGAAGGTCGCGTCGCGGTCGAAATCTATCCCAACGAGTCGCTTGGCAAGGAGATCGACCTGATCAACGGCATGCAGCTGGGCACGGCGGACATGACGATCACCGGCGAAAGCCTGCAAAACTGGGCCCCCACCGCGGCGCTATTGGCGCTGCCCTATGCCTACAAGTCGCTTGAACACATGGACGAAGTCGCCTCGGGCGAGATTGGCAAGCAGATCGAGGCCGAGATCATCGAGAAGGCCGACATCCGTCCGCTGACCTACTTTGCGCGCGGTCCGCGCAACCTGTCCGCCAACCGCGAGATCACCACCCCTGCCGACCTGAATGGCTTCAAGCTGCGCGTGCCGAACGTGCCACTGTTTGTGGCGGCATGGCAGGCCCTTGGCGCAAACCCCACGCCCATGGCTTTCTCTGAGGTCTTCACATCGCTGCAGAACGGAACGATCGAAGGGCAGGAAAATCCCCTGGCGCTGTTCAAGTCGGGTGGCTTCTACGAAGTGCAGAAGGTCGTCAACCGAACCGAGCATGTGCGGTCCTGGATCTATCTGGCGATCTCGGAGCGCAGCTGGGGCCGCCTGTCCGAGGAGGACCAGGCCGCGCTGATGGAGGCGGCCGAGCGCACGCAGACCTATGAGCGCGAATTGTTCCTCGCCGACGAAGAGGCGCTGGTCGCGGATCTGGAAGGACGCGGCGTGACCTTCCACGACGTCGATCAGGCAGCCTTCGCCGAAGCGGCACGCGATGCCGTTATCGGGGCTGTGGCCGAGGAAATCCGCCCGCTGGCGGAACAGATCTTCAACCAGTGACATCGCACGGCCCTGCCCGTCGGGCAGGGCCAACCGGGAGGGGTCGATGACAAAGGCGTTCAAGGGACTGGAGGGGCTTTGCCGCCTCCTGATATTTGCAGGCTTCGTGGTGCTGATGGCATCGGTGCTGCTGCAGGTATTCTCGCGCACATTTCTCAGCACGGCCCCGGTCTGGACGGAGGAACTGACGCGGTTCTGCCTGATCTATATCGCCGCGCTTGGCGCCGGCCTGGCACTGCGCAGCGGAGACATGGTCAACGTGGATCTGATCTGCGAAAGCCTGCCGGGTCGTGCTCCACGGGCGCTGCGGCTTGTGTCGGCGCTGGTTACGGCGGGCTTTGCCCTGGCGCTGCTGCCGGCGGCTTGGGAATTTACCCGGATTGGGGTGCGGCAGACCGCGCCATCGCTGGCCTGGCGGATGGATTTCATTCACGCCTCGATGATCGTTCTTTTTGTCGCCTTGATCCTGTGGGCCGCGCTGCGCGTTTACGAGATGCTGACCGGCCGCCACGATGGCCGCCCGATCCCGACCTCGGAGGACAACTGATGGGTCTGACCCTGCTTCTGGGCACCTTTGTGCTGGGCCTGGTGATCGGACTTCCGGTCGCGGTCACCCTTGGCCTGTCGTCGATGGCCTATCTGATCTTCGCCGACATTCCGCTCGTCGTCATTCCGCAGAAGATGTACGCGGGCATGGACAGCTTTGTGCTGCTTTGCATTCCGGGCTTTATCCTAGCGGGCAATCTGATGAACTCGGGCGGGATCACTGAACGGATCGTGCGCTTTGCGAATGCCCTGGTAGGCTGGATGCGGGGCGGCCTGGCGCAGGCCAACATTGCGGCATCCATGCTGTTTGGCGGCGTGTCGGGAACGGCGGTGGCCGATGTGGCTTCGGTCGGAGGCATGATGATCCCTGGCATGAAGAAGGTGGGTTATCCCGGCGACTTTTCGGCGGCGGTCACGGCGGCTTCCTCAACCGTGGGGCCGATGATCCCGCCAAGTGTTCCCATGATCATCGTGGGCTCGCTGTCGGGCCTGTCCGTCGGCAAGCTGTTTCTGGCGGGTGCGATCCCGGGCCTGCTGCTGGGCTTTGCGATGATGGTCACGACCTATTTTCTAGCCCAAAGGAAGAACTTCCCGCGCGAGCCATGGAGAGGGGTGTCCGAACTGTTTTCATCCTTCATGGGCGCCGTCTGGGCGATCGCCATGACCGTGCTGATCGTGGGCGGACTGCTGATCGGCATCACCACGCCGACCGAAACCGCGGTGGTTGCTAGCCTCTATGCCGTCGCTGTCGGGCTTTTCATCTATCGCGAGCTGCCCCTGCGCCGTATTCCTAAGATCATCATCGACAGTGCCATTAGTTCGGCCGGCATCCTGGTGCTGGTGGGCACTGCCAATGTCTTTGGCTGGATTCTGGTGGCCGAGCGCATCCCGCAAATGCTAGCGGACAGCGTACTGTCGGTGACCGAGAACAAGTTCCTGGTGATCTTGTTGATCAACCTGCTGCTGATTTTCGTGGGCATGTTCATGGAAACGATCGCGGCGCTGATCATCCTGTTCGTGCCGCTGCAGGCGCTGGCGGTGGCGGTGGGCATTGACCCGATCCACTTTGCCTGCTTCGCGGTGTTGAACCTGATGATCGGGCTGACGACGCCGCCGGTGGGGGTGTGCCTGTTCGTTGCATCCAACATCGCACGCCTGCCCCTGTCGCCGGTGATCCGCGCCATCACTCCCTACATCATTACTAACGTCATCGTCCTGCTGATGGTCAGCTATATCCCGCCGCTGGCGACCTGGCTGCCCAACACCTTGATGCCCTGAGGCCAACATGACGCAAGAACAAGAAAACCGGGTGGTCTGCCTGCATTCGCAGGAGGACCTGAGACTGGAAACCTGTCCTGCCGAGACCCCCGGCCCCGGCGAGGTGCAGATTGCGGTGCGGGCCGGTGGCATCTGCGGATCGGATCTGCATTACTGGCTGGAAGGGGGCATCGGCACCATCCGCGTACGCGAGCCGATCATCCTCGGCCACGAGGCAGCAGGCACGGTCGTGTCCTTGGGGGAGGGCGTAACCGGGCTGGAGATCGGGCAGCTGGTCGCGATGAACCCCTCGCATCCCTGCGGCACCTGCGAGTTCTGCCGACAGGGACTGGAGCGCCACTGCACCGCGATGAAGTTCAAGGGCTCTGCCATGTACCTGCCGCACCAACAGGGCATGTTCCGCGACCGCATGGTGATCGGGGCTGGCCAATGCCATCCGTTGCCTGCAGGGATCTCTCCTGGCGCTGCCGCCTGTGCCGAACCGCTGGCCGTATGCCTGCACGCGGCCAACAGGGGCGAGGCAATTGCGGGCCCTTTGGCCGGGAAGACGGTGCTGGTGACGGGCGCCGGACCGATCGGCGCGCTGTGCGTGGCAGTAGCGCGCCAACGCGGCGCGGCCCGGGTCATCGTGACCGACATCCAGGACGCGACGCTTGAGGTCGCGCGCCAGATGGGTGCCGATCACGCTGTCAACACCATGACCGATCCCGAAGGACTTGCACCGTGGCAGGAGGGCAAGGGCCAAGTCGATCTGGTCTTCGAATGCTCGGCTGCGGCGCCTGCCATTCGTGACGCGGTGGCCTGCCTGCGTCCCTTGGGCACACTGGTCCAGGTGGGTGTGGCCGGACCTACGCCGATGCCGCTGAATGTCATGGTCGGCAAGGAAATCCAGTTCGTCGGATCGCAGCGCTTCGATGTCGAGTTTGCCCAGGCAGTCGGGTTGATCGGCTCAGGTGCCATCGACCCCCGTCCGATGATCACCGCAACCTTTCCCCTGACTGAGGCGCTGGACGCCTTCAACGCCGCCAAGGATCGCTCGCGGTCGGTCAAGGTGCAGATCTCCTTTGCCGGTGCCTGAGGCCCGGCGCGCTTTCGGAAAGATAAGACCATGAGACAAACCTGGCGCTGGTTCGGACCCAAGGACCTGGTATCGATCGACGACATGCTACAGGCCGGCGTAGAGGGGGTGGTGACCGCGCTGCACTACGTGCCGACCGGGGCAGTCTGGAGTCCCGAAGAGATCGCGCGGCGGCAGGCCGAGCTGGCGGTGATGCGCGATGGCGCGCCTTCGGGGTTGGAATGGGAGGTGGTGGAAAGCCTGCCCGTATCTGAAGATATCAAGCGCCAGAGCGGCGACTGGAAGGGGCATGTCGAGAACTGGAAGACCTCGATGCGCCACCTGCGCGAGGCCGGGATCGAAGTGATCTGCTATAACTTCATGCCGATCCTCGACTGGACGCGCACCGATCTGGCCTACCGGCTGCCGAATGGCGCAACCTGCATGCGGTTCGATGCGATCGACTTTGCCGCATTCGATCTTTTTTTGCTGCGTCGCAAGGGGGTGGAGGAAGATTACAGTCCTGAAGTCACCGAGGCTGCGCGAAAGCGCTTTGCTGGCATGAGCGATGCTCGCAAGGAGGAGCTGTCCGGCAACGTCGTCTTCGGCCTGCCAGGCGCTGCCGAGCGGATGTCGATGGAGGACGTGAGGACCCATTTGGCGCGCTATGACGCCATCTCGCCCGAGCGGTTGCGGGGCCACCTGATCGACTTCCTTGCTGAAGTCAGCCCGCTCGCGCAGGAACTTTGGATGCGCCTCTGCTGTCATCCGGATGATCCGCCCTTTTCACTGCTGGGCCTGCCACGGATCATGTCGACCGAGGCGGACTACAAGGCCCTCATGGACGCGGTCGACATTCCCGCGAATGGCATCACCCTTTGCACCGGGTCGCTGGGGGCGCGGGCGGACAACGATTTGCCTGGGATGATGCGTCGGCTCGGCGATCGGGTACATTTCCTGCACCTGCGTAATGTCGCATTGGAGGAGCCGCATCTGGGCGGATCGTTCCACGAGGCCGCGCATCTTGAAGGCAATACTGACATGGTGGCCATGATCGCCGCCATCTTGGCCGAGCAGGATCGCCGCAGGGCCGAAGGTCGCGCCGACTGGCAAATCCCCATGCGTCCCGACCATGGGCAGGACATCTTGGACGACCTAAACCGCAAGGCACAGCCGGGGTATCCAGCCATCGGTCGCTTGAAAGGACTGGCTGAACTGCGGGGCATCATGACTGCGCTGTCGCATCCGAAAGTTGCTACCAGTTAGCACTTGGCGCAAGGGCCACACCACAATGGCCAAGTGCACCAAAGGAAAGGCGGATTAAACCGCCCCAGGTTTACCAGAGAGTAGAACACTCAAAGGATGAGCCCTATGTCAAAGCGGAGATTCACCCCCGCTGACCCGGCCGAACTTCGCGAACGCGGCGTTCGGTTGTTTTGAGAGCATCGCGCGGAATACGCCAGCGATACGGCTGCATACAAGGCGATCGCGCGTGAGGCTTGGCTGTTCACCCGACAGCCTGCGCGTCTGGTAGATCGGCATCAGGCGCATGAGCCGCATCAGCCGCCGGATGCGTTTAGGGTTCACACCGTGCCCCTCGTTCCGCAGATGCCAGGCCATCTGCCGGACGCCGTAGAAGGGCGTGTCGAGGAACTGCTTGTCGATGAGCTGCATCAGGCCGAGGTTCTGCTCCGTCTCTCCGACCGGTTCATGATAGAAGGACGAGCGCGAGATCGACAGCAGGCGGCACTGTGCGCCGATCGACAACGCCGGATGGCCCCGCTCAACCATCCCGCGCCTCACTTGCCGGTCCACGGCTTGAGCTTTCGTGACAAAAAATCATTGGCGATAGCCAGTTCTCCGATCTTGGCATGCAGTGACCGGACCGTCTCCTCATCCACCTCCGCAACGGGCTTTCTGCCGCCGCGCCCGAAGATATCCACAGCTCCGTCGAGCAGCGCCTTCTTCCATTGATGGATCATCGTCGGATGCACGCCGTATTCGGCCGCCAGCTCCGACACAGTGCGCTCGCCCTTCACGGCCTCGAGCGCCACGCGCGCCTTGAAGCTCGCGTCATGGTTTCTGCGTTTCCGCATTCCTGATCTCCTCGTTCTTGGAGACCAACAAACGTCAGATCGTAGCTTCCGTCACTGTCCGATTTCCGGGGAGTAGCTCAGGTCTTCCAGTTCTGGAACAGCGAAGGTCACCCTCTGCATAGTGGGGGTCAGGCGACGCGAGCCTGTGACGCGGACCTCGCAGAAGAACGGCGGAACGCCATGGGACTGTCTGTCGCGCTTCCGCTCTTATATCAAGCGTATGTAAAGAATATAGATTTTCTTGAGTTCAGGCATTGGAGATAGGGCTTCTATGCTCTCAACACAAAAATCGCTATGCAAATTCATAATTCATAATTAAATTTATCATTACCTACGGCCTGGGGAGCGCCGTCATATGATTTCATGCAAGGAAAAGGGAGGCCGCGCATGACACAGCACTACATTGCCATTTCTCTACTGGTCGCGATGTTTGTGATCGCTACAGCCCTACCCATTAACATCGGCGTTCTTGCCTTTGTCGGTGCGTTCATTGTGGGATCGCTGATTGTCGGAGACAGTGCCAAGGAGATCATCTCGGGCTTTCCAAGCGGGTTATTCCTGACGCTCGCGGGAATCACCTGGCTGTTTGCTCTTGCGCAGAATAACGGAACAATTGACTGGCTCGTAAGAAGTGCAGTACGTGCGGTAAAAGGGCGTATCGGGCTGATCCCCTGGATCATGTTCTTCATTGCCGCCCTGCTGACTTCGGTAGGTGCCGTAACCCCTGGCGCTGTCGCTATCGTCGCGCCGATCGCGCTGAGCTTTGCCTTCCGTTATCATATTTCTCCGCTCTTGATGGGGATGATGGTGGCGCAGGGGGCTTCGGCCGGTGCGTTTTCACCCCTCGGGATCTTTGGTGGGATCACCAATGGCGTTGTAGTCAAGGCAGGCCTGCCGCTGAGCGAAATGACGACATTTGCGGCCAGTTTCTTTTGCAATGCCGTCTGTGTCTTGATCCTGTTCTTTGTCTTAGGCGGTCGTCAGCTCATGCAAAAGCGCGTCGATCTTGGCAATGGCACCATCACCGTGCCGCACATCGAAATTGCGAAGCCAGCGACAGGTCCTCAAATCTTTGGGGACAGCGAGGCGGAAGCCCTGAGCAGCCGCATCGCTCGGGAGGGAGGAGGCGACTCCAATCGTCTGCTTGCCGAAGTTCCTGAAGGTCAGGTGCCAGATGGGAGCCCGATCCAGATGTTGACCATTGCCGGCCTGGCGGCGGTTGCGACCATGGTCTTGGCGTTCAATCTCGATATCGGCTTCGTGTCGCTGACAGTTGGCCTTGTCATCGCTCTCTGCCAGCCGACGTTGCAAAAGCGTGCGATGGCTCAGGTAGCATGGCCCGAGATCATGCTGATTACCGGCGTCGGCACCTATATTGCCGTGCTTGAGAAGATGGGAACCATCGACTTTATCGGCGACAGCGTCGCCTCCATGGCGTCACCGATGCTTGCGGCATTGCTGCTTTTTTACATCGGCGGTGTCGTATCGGCGTTTGCATCGTCGACAGCTCTGCTGGGAGCGCTGATTCCCCTTGCAGTTCCATTCCTACAGGCTGGTACAGGCGTAGGTGCGATAGGCTTCATCGCGGGCATGGCCGTCGCTTCAACCATCGTCGACGTGAGCCCGTTCTCGACCAGCGGGGCACTTGTTCTTGCCAACTCAAAAGGCATCGACAAGCAGGTCTTCTATCGTCAATTGCTTGGATATGGTGCCCTAATCACTCTTATTGCACCCCCCGTCCTTTGGCTGATCTTTGTGGTGCTACCAGGCTGATCCCTTGCAGTGGACGACTTGGCGCCGGGTCTGAATTCGTCCACTTGCATGCAAAAACATGAATGTTCCTGCAATGCAGCTTGACATTCAAAGTGTAATAATGAATTCATTATTCAAACATCGATCATCCGAGGAGGGATCATGACTCACGTTTCCGGGCGGCACTTCTTGCAAATCCCTGGTCCCAGCCCTGTGCCGGATCGGGTATTGCGCGCCATGTCGGCACAGGTGATCGACCACCGCAGCCCCGAGTTCGCCGATCTTGGCTTGAAGTCGTTGTTGGCGATTAAGACGATCTTCAAAACAGAGCAGGACGTGATCATCTATCCGTCTTCCGGTACCGGGGCATGGGAGGCTGCTCTTGCCAACGCCCTGCAGGAAGGCGACCGTGTCCTGATTTACGAGACGGGTCACTTCGCCACCTTGTGGAAGAAGATGGCTGAAAAACTTGGTATCCAAGCCGAGTTCATCGTGGGCGACTGGCGCTCCGGTGCCGATCCTGACCAGATTGAACAACGCCTGCGCGCAGATACCGCTCACGAGATCAAGGCAATTTGTGTGGTTCATAACGAAACCTCGACTGGATCGGTCTCGCCGATTGCCGACGTGCGACGCGCCCTTGATGCAGCCGGGCACCCGGCTTTGCTGATGGTGGATACGATCTCGGGATTGGGTTCGGTTGATTTCCGCTTTGACGAATGGGGCGTGGATGTCGCGGTCTCAGGCTCTCAGAAGGGCTTGATGCTGCCGCCCGGGATCAGCTTCAATGCTGTCAGCAAAAAGGCGCTGCAGGCATCGAAGGCCGGCGGCATGCGTCGTTCCTACTGGGACTGGCAGGATATGGTCGACATCAATGCCAAGGGCTACTTTCCTTATACACCGGCGACCAACATGCTCTACGGCATGGTCGAGGCGATCGAGATGATGCATGAAGAGGGTCTGGAAACCATCTTCAACCGGCATCAGCGCCATGCCGCTGCGACCCGCGCAGCCGTCCGGGCCTGGGGACTGGAAGTGTTGTGCAACCACCAGGGCCATGAAAGCGGCGTGCTGACCGCTGTCCTCATGCCTGAAGGCCATAGTGCGGATAAATTCCGTGCAGAGGCTCTGCGGCACTACAACATTTCGCTGGGTAGCGGCTTGTCCAAGGTTGCGGACAAGGTCTTCCGCATCGGCCATCTCGGCGACATCAACGACCTGACGCTGATCGGAGCGCTGAGCGGGGTGGAAATGGGCCTCTCGAAAGCGGGCGTGCCGCATGAGCGAGGCGGTGTCGCTGTGGCGATGCAGTACCTGCATGATACTCCCGCTCCTGGCATCGATGCTTGATGGCAGGATGGCGCGATCTTTGATGGAGCGCGCCTCGTCTCCATATTGGCCAAATCGCGAGGCCGCGTGATGAAGGACGCCATGTATATTCCCACATACGAGGACATGCTGGCGGCGCATGAGCGCATCCAGCCCTACATCCGCCGGACGCCGGTGCGGGTGTCGGACTACCTCGACGACCTGA